>TARA_R110002050_G_scaffold261556_1_pt1 | contig 290572 bp, 190 predicted proteins | sample TARA_R110002050 | Tara Oceans TARA_R110002050 (sample SAMEA4396988) | marine metagenome | biome: Polar Biome; feature: [DCM] deep chlorophyll maximum layer (ENVO:01000326); material: water (ENVO:00002006), including particulate matter (ENVO:01000060) such as... | depth 25 m
TGATGATGCAACCGTATTTTCATTTTTAATTCCTTCTAATTTTTTTGCAGTTGTTAGTTTAAATCATGCTGCCGAAATGATGGAAAAAATAGTAGGTGATACAGATACAGCAAAAGAATTAAGAGCATTAAGTACTGAGGTTAAACAAGCATTACAGGATCACGCTATTATAAACCACCCAAAATACGGAAACATTTATGCTTTTGAAATTGATGGTTACGGCAATCATTTATTAATGGATGATGCAAACGTTCCTAGTTTATTATCATTACCTTATTTAGATGCCGTTGAAAAAGATGATTGGGTGTACAAAAATACACGAGAATTTATTTTATCGTTAGATAATCCCTTTTACTTTAAAGGAAAAGCTGGCGAAGGTATTGGAGGTCCACATGCAGGTATGGATATGATTTGGCCTATGGCAATAACCTTGAGAGGTTTAACGAGCGATAATGCTCAAGAGATTAAAGCATGTATTGAGATGTTAAAAGCTACTCATGGAAATACAGGGTTTATGCATGAAACATTTCATAAAGATGATCCTAAAAACTTCACAAGATCGTGGTTTGCTTGGGCAAACACCTTATTTGGTGAGTTTTTATGGAAAACATATAAAGAACAACCAGAACTGTTAGTATAATAAAGATATTAAATAGAATTCCCTGAAGTATATTTGTATTTCTTGAACCCTTTTTAAATATAAAGGGTTCAAGAAATTTTAAAAAGCACAGTATACACTTATCTTGAAAATTTCAATGTTGATTTTGACTGAACAGATGTCAATTAAAAAATAAGATAATCAATCATTATTTTTTTCTTTAACATATGCTGTTGGTGTTGTTTTAAAATATTTTAAAAAATTTCTTCCAAAGCTTATCTGAGATTTGTATCCTACCTGTTCAGCAATCTCATAAACTCGCAAATTAGTAGTTCTTAATAAAATAGCAGCTTTTTTCAACCTACTTATATTAATTAATTCATTAGTTCCCATATTAGTGGTTTCCTTTATTTTTCTAAAAAGAGTAGATTTGCTTATGTTTAAACAATTTGCTAAAAAATCTACGTTTAAATTTTGATTATGTAGATGTTCACTAATAACTTCATCTAGGGCTTTAATAAATTCAGAATCACTATTAGATAATTCAATCTGTTTTAAATAAGATAATGGCGAACTTGAATAAAGTTCTAATATAGTTTTTCTATTCTCTAATATATTTTGTATTTGTACAAGTAAAAAATCTATCGAAAAAGGTTTTGTAATATAAGCATCAGCCCCCGACTCTAAACCTGTTATTTTAGCTTTCAATGCGCTTTTTGCTGTTAAAAGAATTACGGGTAAATGGCTAATTTCAGGTGTTGCTTTTATTTTTATACATAATGTAATACCGTCCATAATAGGCATCATGATATCGCTTATAATCAAATTTATTTTTTCTTTTTTTAATATTTCAAGTGCTTCATTGCCATTTTGAGCAACTTTAACAATGTACTTTTTCGTTAATTCTGAAAAAACAAAATCAGATAATTCAACATTATCTTCTACTAATAAAATCCTTTGTTTTTTTTCTTTATTCTTTTTAACAGATTCTTTTGGTTTTTCTTCTATTGTACTTACTAATTTTTCTATTGTTTCTGGTTTTAATTTTGATTTTGGCTTTAAAGATGTATATTCTAAATCTTGGTGAATCGGTATTTTTAAAATAAAGCGATTAATATTTTTTGCGTTTTTATCAACAAACAATCTTCCATTATGTAGCTCAACCAAGCTATGAGCTAAAGTCAAACCAATGCCAGTTCCTTCTTTTTGTTCACTCTCTGGTATCCTAAAAAATGGTTCAAAAATTCTATCTTTTAAATTATCTGGAATTAATTTACCATCATTCTCAATTATAATTTCAAAATATTCTTTTTTATTGGATAAAATTACATTTACTTTTTTAGCAGAATATTTGATACCATTGCTAAATAAGTTACTAAGTATTTTTTGAATTATTTCCTTATCAATAAATGCAATTAATTCATTTTCATCTGTATTAATGGTAAAATGAATGTCCTTTTTCTCAATGGAGGGTGTAAATCTTAAATGAGTTTCATAAACTAATGCTTTTATATCTGTTTCGATATAATTTAATTTTACATTTTCTATTTCTGATTTTCTAAAATCTAGCAGTTGATCGCATAAGTTTATAAGTCTAGAAGTGTTTTTATCCATAATAGCTAAGTTCTTTTCTATTTCTACAGGATCAACATTAAGTCTCATTAGCTTTTCCAATGGACTTTTAATTAATGTTAATGGGGTTCTTATTTCATGAGCTATATTCGTAAAAAAATCTATTTTGGCTTTATAAATTTCTTTTTCCTTTTGATTATTTAAATGTTTAATTTTTTGATTATTTTTATTACGATTGTATTTATGATAATAATTAAGAACAAATAGTAGAAGAGATATTATTGCTATTGTATAGATTAATTTAGCTAAGTTACTAAGCAAGAAATAAGGTAAGATTTTAATTTTTAAAGATTTACTTTCTTTACTCCATACTCCATAACTATTTTTAGATTTCACCTTTAAAACATATTCACCTGCACCTAATTCTGTAAAATGTACCTCATGACTTTTTCCTAATGCCAACCAATCATCGTTAAGACCTTTTAATTTATACCAATATTCAGTTAATTCTGGGGTTGTATAGCCTAATGATGCAAATTCTATACTAAAAGTTGATTGGTCATTTTTTAGAATTATATCTTCTGAAAAAGTGATGGATTTTTGTGAAGGAGCGTTCTTAGAATTTACAGAAATATTCTTATTATTTATTTTTAAATTAGTAAGTAATACTTTGGGGTGGTAATCATTTTTAATAAAAGAATCAGGATGAAATTTAACAAGCCCATTAACACTACCAAAGTACATGGTTCCATCTATATCTTTGAATGAAGAATTGTAATTAAATTGGTCACTTAATAAACCATTAACTTTCGTGAATACAATAATTTCTCCTGAGGTTACATTAAATTTAGTCATCCCCTTTGAAGTGCTAATCCATAAATTATTTAAAGAATCTTCTAATATTGAGTAGAAAACATTACTTGGAAAACCATCTTTTACTGTAAAACGTTTAAAATTATTAGTTTTTGGTTGATATAAATTCAATCCATTTTCAGTAGTGACCCAAAGGTTGTTTTTACTGTCTTCAAAAATACCATTTATTATATTCGAACTGATACTATTAATATCGTTCTTATCATGCTTAAAAAAGTCTCTTTTATGTGTTATTGGGTCGTAAAAGAATAATCCATTCCAATATGTACCTGCCCATTTATTTTTAGAACTGTCTTCTAAAAAATAAGTGTAATGATGACTTTCGGGGAAACTTTCAAATATTTTAAAATTATCATTAGTTTCATCATATACATGCAACCCATAAGCAGTAAGTATATATACATTCTTATCTTTGTCTTCATAAATATAGAGAATGAAATCGCTCTGTAATCCTGAGTTCTTGGTCTTACTGTCAAAATGTTTTATTACTTTACCTGTTGATATATTCAAGATATCCAAACCATTTTCAAATGTACCAATCCATAACTCATTCCCTCTACATAGAAGACCGTGTATGTTATAATGTGAAAGACTTTTTGTATCGTATTTAGTAAATATCCCTGTATTAAGATTGTATTTATTTAAACCAGCGTCTTCTGTTCCAATCCAAAGATTACCCAAGTAATCTTTTTTTATTTCTCGAACAGCATTTCCACTTATAGCGTTTTCTTCAGTTTTTGGAAAAAACTTTTGAATTGGGGTATATTGCTTTGGAAAATAATTTATTCCTCCAAAATATGTGCCCACCCAAACACCCTTTTCATCATCAGCAACCATACAATAAATAGCATTATCTGATAAAGAATAATTATTATTGTAATTTTTTTTCAAATGCTTATAATCACCTGTTAGTTCATCTATAATATACATACCAGATTCACTACCAATCCATATTTTTTTCTCAAAATTCAAAAAACATCTTACATGTAATAAATTTAAATTTTGAGGCAACATCGCTTTTAATTTTTCAGCCTTTGTATAATAAAAATATGCCCCTTGATTTTTAGTACCTATTAATATTGTATCTATACCTTTTGATGATAAAGCAGTTATAGTAACCGGGTTTTGAAATTTAATATTTACTCCTTTTAAAGAATTATTATCAGGCTCATATTTATATAAACTTGTTGATGAAGACACCCAAATATCTCCACTATCATTACTTTTTAATAACGTAAAATAAAATTGATCAAAGGCTTCTGAAGGTTTAATCAAATAGTCTTTTTCAGTAATGTTCAACTTATATAACACCCCTCCTATTATATACCACAAATTACCATCCATGTCGTTTTCAATAGCTATTATAGGTTTGTTATAAGTACCGAGAACTAGTTCAAATGATTCATCTAATTCTGAGTATCGAAAGAGTCCTTTATCTGTGCCTATCCATAAATAACCATTAAATTCATGTAAAGCCTTAATATAATTACTCCCTATACTTTTGGGGTTAGATGGATTGTTTCTAAAGACTTTAAATGTATAACCATCAAATCTATTTAAACCATCTTTGGTTCCAAACCATAAAAAACCAGCATTATCCTGTAATAAGGAGCTAATCGTATTGTACGATAAACCATCTTCAACTTTGTAATGTTTAAAATAGTACTCTTGACTTGCTGCTTTTTCTACTAAAAAAAAATTAATTGCAATAAAAAAAATTATACACTTTTTCATAAACAGACACTTTTATACGGAATAACTCATATTATAATCAAATTAGGTCAAGCTCTTAATTTTAAAGCTAAATGAGCTAAAATGATTATATATTGAAGTTATATACAATTTGATTAACATATATTTTTCATAAAATTGTGATGCTTTTATTCAATTATATGCAAATATTAGAATTATTTTCTGCTATAATAATAAAAAAAATCGTTTTATTTATTAATATAAAAATATTAAAATTTATGAAAAAATAACCAACTAACCATTTTTACCTAACACATAGCGTTTAAGCATATGTGTGTTTTATAATAATCCTAAACTAAATAACATAAAATGAAAATCAATGAAAAAAATTAAAGAATCACCAATAAAGCGAAAAATAATTTTTTCCTTTAGTATCGTTCTAATACTATTTTGCCAAAACATAATTGGACAACAAAACACGGGAAATGTTAAGGGAAATGTGACAGACCCCAATGGAGTATCTATTCCTTTTGTAAACATAATTATCAAAGACTCTAATAAAGGTACTATAACAGATATTGATGGAAATTACGAAATCAATGCACCTCTTAATTCAATACTAGTGTGTTCTTCTCTAGGTTATAAATTAAAAGAAATCATCGTTGATAGAGAATTAATAAATATCATTTTAGAAGATGATGTTTCTAGTTTAGATGAAGTTGTTGTTGTAGGTTATGGTACGCAAAAGAAAAAAGATTTAACTGGCGCTATATCATTAGTTAAAAATGAAGATATTATTAAACGTCAAGCAACAACAATAGCCGAAACTCTACAAGGTTTAGCTACTGGGGTTACAGTTAGATCTAGTGCTCAACCAGGTGCAGAGGCTAAGATTGAAATTAGAGGGTTAAAAAACCTACAAAGTAGTAACCCTTTATATGTAATAGATGGACTAATTAGTAACGCTAACAGAGATTTTAATTCTAATGATGTAGAGTCTATTCAAATTTTAAAGGATGCGGCTGCGGCGGCTATTTATGGATCTAGAGCAGCTAATGGAGTGATTATTATTACCACAAAGAAAGGGAAGGAAGGTCCTTTACAAATTAATTTTTCTTCTAAAACTAGTTTTACACAAGTTCCTCGTTATAATCTTGCAGGCAAAGATGAGTTTGTAGATTTAAATTTTCAAGCTTATGATAATGCAGGTATTCCTAGAGCGAATTTGAGACAAGATGTTGATACCGATTGGCAAGACGCAACCTTTAGAGGAGGAATCATGCAAGATCATAACGTAAGCTTTTCTGGAGGTAGTAAAAATACAAGCTTTTTTGTTTCCGCAAATTATTTTGGCAATAAGGGTACTGTAATCTCTACTGATTTTAACAGAAAATCATTTCGCGTAAACACTAGTGCAGATCGTGGTATTTTTTCTGTAGGTGAAAATTTTGCTTTAAGTTCTGCTTATGCTGATGAAAAATCTGGAAATCCATTTGTAGACGTAGTTCGCATGCTTCCTACAATCCCAATTTATGATGATAGAAACCCTGGAGGTTATGGTTATGGTGAGCAAGGTATTGCTAATACCTTTGGCACTAACCCTATTGCTTTAGCAGATTTGTCAGATACAAGTAATAGAAACTACCGCTTAAGAGGTAACTTTTGGGCAGAAATAAAACCCTTTGAATTCTTAAAATATAGATTAAGCTATGGTTTAGAAAATAGTTTTGATGAATATAACTATTTAAGAAAAACAGGAAACTGGACACTGAATCAGCCAGATGATTCATCAATTTATGATAAACAACTTGGTAAATACGAGTCTCAAATACTTGAAAACACAGTAACATTTACAAAAGAATTTGGAAAACATGATGTTACACTTCTTGCTGGTACTTCAATTCAAAAAGTCGTTTATAAAAATATTTATGGGCGTAAACGTAATTTACCAACAGACCCTTCTACTGGTGACTATTTTACTGAATTAGGTTTAGGAGATTCCCCTGTAGTTAATGGTGGAACAAACCAAAACAATCTACTCTCTTATTTTGGGAGATTAGAATATAATTACGATAACAAATACATCTTAAATGCAGTAATGCGTAGAGACGGTTCTTCTAAATTTAGTAAAGAAAACAAATGGGCTAACTTTCCATCAATATCAGCAGCATGGCGCATAAGCAATGAATCGTTTTTTGATGTAAAAAATATTAGCGATTTAAAATTAAGAGCCAGCTACGGAGAATTAGGTAGTGGTAATATTGGAGACTACCAATATCAAGGATTTATTAATACTAATGGGGCAATTGCATTAGGTACAGGTCAAACCTTACAGCCTTCTGCAACGCAAGTACGCTTAGCAAACTCTCAAATTAAATGGGAACGACTAATCCAAAAGAATTATGGTTTAGATCTAGCAATGTTTAACAATAAATTAGAGTTTACAGCTGAGTATTTTGATGCTAAAACTGAAGACGTTCTTTTTGGTTTCCCTATTTTATATACCACAGGTAGTGATGGTGGCGATCCTATATCTAACGCTGCAACAGTATCTAATAAAGGTATAGAATTGAGTTTATCTTATAGAGAAAGTATAAATGATAATTTTAGCTATAATGCATCGATTAACTTCACCAAATTGGAGAATAAACTAGTATCACTTGGTAATGGTTTAAATGAAAGTATTCAAGGAAACACAATTACAACAGAAGGACAACCAGTTGGTATGTGGTACTTATTAGAAACTAACGGTCTATTTCAAAGTCAAAGTGAAGTTAATGACTATAAAAGTTCTGATGGGACTACTATTATGCCATCTGCAGAACCAGGAGACATAAGGTATATTGATTATAATGATGACGGACAAATTACAAATGAAGATAAGCATGTTGTAGGTAATCCTTGGCCAAATTTTGAGATGGGGCTTAATGCTGAGATTCAATATAAAAACTTCGATTTTAGTATGAACTGGATAGGATCCTTTGGAGCTGATGTATATAATGGATATAGAAGCCTTGTTGATAGATTTGATGATGATAGTAATTATCGAGCAGGCATAAATCCTTGGACGCCAGAAAATACTAATACCAATTTCCCTAGAATAGTTAAAAGTTCTACACTTAATTCAAGAGGAGATACTAATCGGTGGTTAGAAGATGGCTCATTTATAAGATTAAAATATATTGGTTTTGGATATAATATACCTAAAAAGGCTTTAGAATCAATTGGAGTAAGCAATGCTAGATTGACAATTTCTGGTCAAAATTTAATAACTATAACAAAATACGAAGGTCTTGACCCTGAATTTGTAAACGGTAATATTTTTCAAAGAGGATATGACAATTTCGCATTTCCAAATGTAAAAACATATACGTTAGGTGTTAATGTTAGTTTCTAAAATAAAAAAATATAAAATGAAAAAAATAATAATCATTAGTATATTCTTAAGTTTTGTTTTTATTACAACATCTTGTAATAAGGAAGAACTAGATTTATCGAATCCAAATGCTCTAACTACAGGTCAATTTTGGAAAACGCCACAAGATGCAGAATTAGGTGTAAATTCTATTTATGCCATGTTTTATAAAGATGGTCTTTGGACACGCTGGATGCATTTTAGATTAGAACTAACTTCAGATATTGGTCAAAGTGATAGCCCATGGTTAGAACTTGCAGATTGGACTCGTTTCAATTATGTTAATTATAACTTTTGGGAAGGCAATGTAAATACTTGGAGAGATACCTACAAGGCAGTATTTAGAGCAAATCAAGTATTAGAATATGTACCAAATATTGAGTTTAATGACGATAATCGTAAAAAACAAATTTTAGCTGAAGCAAAATTTTTAAGAGCATTACATTACTATTATGCGGCTATACTTTGGGAAAATGTGCCATTGGTTTTAAAACCATCTAACACTTCCGATTTACCAGAGCAAAACACCTTAGAAGAAGTGTTTTCGCAAATTGAAAAAGATTTAAATGAAGCATTTGTTGATTTACCTAGCTCTTGGCCATCAGATCAAGTAGGTAGACCTACTAAAGGTGCTGCACAAGGTTTTTTAGCCAAAGCATATATGCAGCAGAGAAAATGGGTAGATGCAAAAAATGCACTTGACTATTTAATGACCGGAGAGGGAGCTATTTATGATCTAGTTCCAGAATTTAAAGATAATTTCACCCATTATAATGAAAACAATACAGAATCTATCTTCGAAATTCAATACGCTAGAGAAGATAGCAGATTAGGTGGTAGTGGAGAGAGTGCTGATGCTGCCGTATCATTACAAAGGTCACAATTTTTTGCACCAAGAGGTATTGGATGGTCTGATGGTGAGGCATGCTATTGGTTAGTTGACGAATTCAAAAAAGAAAAAGATTTATCAAATAACTACGATATAAGATTAAGACATTCTTTATTCTATCAAGACTTAACTACTGATTTTGGAGACCTTGTTTACAATAGAAATTGGCAGTGGGGCTCAAATGAAGCCTGGTTTAGAAAGTACCAAAGAGACTATTACAGAGATAACGAGGATTATTTTTGCGAAATAAACTTTAGAATGATTCGTTTCTCTGATGTTTTATTACGTTATGCAGAAGTGTTAAACGAACTTGACCAAACTTCTGAAGCATACCAATACGTAGATAGAGTTAGAGCACGTGTAAATTTAGGTCCTTTAGCAACCGCTTATCCTGCAATTGGTAATAATAAAACCCTTTTCTTAGAACGATTAAAAATGGAAAGAGTTCTCGAATTATCTGGAGAATGTGTTAGGTGGGAAGATTTGAAGCGTTGGGGTGACCTTGATAATCAAGCCAGTGTTGATGAAATAGCTTTAAGAGATCCAGCCTTTTCTAACTTTGTTGTAGGCAAGAGTTCACGTTTACCTATACCACAAGTTGATGTTGACAACAACCCAAATTTAAACCAAAACCCTAAATATTAATTTTATAAACACCTTGAAGTTCATTCTTTAAATTAGTTAACTTCAAGGTGTTTTTTTTATAAAAAAGAAATGAAAATCTATATTAAAAACATATTATATATCCTTCCCTTAACCATTATACTTCTTGTTTCTTGTAGTAATAAAAAGAGGAAAAGTGAAGATGAAAAGTTAGCTAATCATCAAATTGAAAAGGTAAATGAGCGTACTATATGGTCAATCAAAGAGGCTAATAATTGGTATAAAAACCAACCTTGGTTAGTCGGTGCTAATTTTAACCCCAGTACAAGCATAAACCAATTAGAAATGTGGCAAGAAGAAACCTTTGATACTGCTACAATAGACAAAGAGTTAGGATGGGCTGCAAGTATTGGTATGAATTCAATGCGAGTATATTTACATGATTTATTGCATAAAGACAATCCTGAAATATTTTTTAATAATATAAACAGTTACTTAGAAATAGCAGATAAATATGGTATAAAAACACTCTTTGTGTTGTTTGATTCTTGTTGGAGTCCGTTTCCTGAATCGGGCGAACAACACAGCCCTAAGCCTCATGTTCATAATTCAGGTTGGGTACAAAGTCCAGGTCAAAAAGCGCTTCAAGACTCTACACAATATAAAAGACTTGAAAATTATACTAAAGAAACCATAAAACATTTTGCAAATGATGATAGAATATTAGGTTGGGATGTTTGGAATGAACCAGATAATATGACTGGACCATCTTATGAAAAAGTAGAAATTCCTAATAAAGTAAAATTAGTTGAAGAACTCCTTGCTAAAGTTTTTGAATGGGCTAGAGAATCAAACCCAACACAACCACTTACTTCTGGTTTATGGATAGGAGATTGGAGTGAACATAAAAAAATGAAAGAAATTCACAAACTACAAATAAATCAGTCTGATATAATTTCTTTCCATTGTTATGATGAACCAGAAATTTTTGAGCAAAGAATAAAAGAAATGCAAAGATATAATAAACCTATGCTCTGTACAGAATATATGGCAAGGCCAAATGGCAGTACTTTTCAAGGTTTTTTACCTATAGCTAAAAAGTACAAAGTTGCAATGTTTAACTGGGGCTTAGTAGATGGCAAAACACAAACAAAATACCCTTGGGACAGCTGGACAAAAACATATACAAGTGAACCAAAAGTATGGTTTCATGAAGTTTTCGAAAATAATGGAGAACCTTATAAAATAGAAGAAGTTAATTTTATAAAGGAAATTACACAATCTGAAAATTAATCTAAATTTAGTGTTTAACTATCAATATTTATTCAATGAAAACAAAAGCATTAGCACATTATATTTTTTTTACATTTAGTTTATTGTGTTACTCAACAATGCTATTTTCTCAATCTACATTTAAAAATCCTTTATTACCTTCAGGAGCCGATCCATTTAGCACGTATCATAAAGGATATTATTATTATACACATACCGTTCAAAACAAGCTAGTATTATGGAAAACAAAAAACTTGGAAAATTTAGCAACCGCTGAAAAAAAAGTTATTTGGACACCACCAGAAAACACCAAATATTCAAAAGAAATTTGGGCTCCCGAGTTTCATTTTATAAATGGTAAATGGTACTGCTATTTTGCTGCCGATGATGGTAACAATAATAATCATCGTATGTATGTATTAGAAAACACATCTGAAGATCCTTTTAAAGGAGAATGGATTTTTAAGGGAAAAATAGCCGCTTGGCCAGATAGATGGGCTATAGACGGTAATGTTTTTGAATACAAAAATCAATGGTACATGATATGGTCAGGTTGGGAAGGAGACAATAATTCACAACAAAACATCTATATGGCTAAATTAAAAAACCCATGGACAATTGAAAGAAATAGAGTTTTATTAGCAGAACCAACCTATAATTGGGAAAAACAAGGAGATTTAGATGATGATTTAAACCCAGCACATGTTAATGTAAATGAAGGACCTCAATATCTGGAAAATAATGGTAGAATATTTATTGTGTTTTCTGCTAGTGGATGTTGGACAGATAGTTACAGTTTGGGATTAATAGAATTTAATGGAGAAAATATTTTAGACTCACAATCTTGGACAAAACAGGCTAAGCCAATTTTTACAAAATCAGAAAAAAATAGTGTCTATGCGCCTGGTCATAATTCGTTTTTTAAATCACCTAATGGTAAAGAAGATTGGATACTCTATCATGCAAATTCAAACCCATACGAAGGTTGTGGAGAAAAACGCTCCCCTCGCATGCAAAAAATAAGTTGGAATAATGATGGTACGCCAAATTTAGGAATTCCATTAAGTACAGATACTAATATTGTTACACCATAAAATTAAATATAATTACTTATAAAACGACACCAAATCAGCCTAAATTTCCTCCTATTAGTTTGAACTCAGGCGAAGTTTATAAGACCACATCAGAAAATAAATTTAAACATGATTATATCAATGATAATAAAAAACAGTTATTTATTCAGTTTATTTATAATATTAAACAGTTCTTGCAGTACAAGCAATACTTCTGAACCTTCCAATTCAGATCCGGATCCAGCCCCAATTCCTACACCTACAATACCCGTAGCCATGGAAATTGCAGACCCTACGATTCTTAAAAGTGAAGACACCTATTACTTATACGGTACCTATGAGCAAAATACAAACTTAGGCTTTCCTGTTTATACATCAACAAATCTTAAAGATTGGATAGCTCCTAAAGGTTCTAATAATGGATTTGCTCTGGCTCAAGGTAATGCATATGGAACTTCAGGTTTTTGGGCGCCTCAGGTATTTAATAAGAATGGTAATTTTTATATATTTTATACGGCCAACGAAAAAATTGCTATGGCTATCTCAAACTCGGCTTTGGGTTCTTTTTCAAATATTAATAATAGTACAATACCATCTGATAAAAAAATTATAGACCCGTTTGTATTTTTAGATGATAATGGAAAAAACTATTTATACCACGTAAGATTAGAAGATGGAAATAAAATTTATGTTGTTGAATTAAATGATGATATGATTAGCGTAAAATCTGAAACACTTAAAGAATGTATTGCTGCTACAGATTCTTGGGAAAACACCCAAAATGCTAGTTGGCCAGTAGCAGAAGGCCCTACCGTTTTTAAATATAATGATTTATACTATATGTTATATTCGGCTAATGATTTTAGAAATATAGATTATGCTATTGGTTTTGCAACCAGTTCAAGCCCTTTAGGCCCTTGGACAAAATCTAATAAAAATCCAATTATTAATAACACATTACTAGGCATTAATGGTACTGGTCATGGCGATATTTTTATGGATAATGAACAAATGTATTATGTCTTTCACACACACAAAAGCAATACTATAGTGACTCCAAGAAGAACTGCTTTAATAAAGTTAAACTTTGTTTCGGATGAAAATAATCCTGACTATTTAAGTGCTGATAAGAGTAGCTTGTCTTTATTAGATTACAAATCTAAATAGCAAATGTATATTTAGGTTTTAAAAACATCCCTATATTCTAAAACGAAACTTTTAGTGGTATTCAAGTCATTCAGTGAATGAAACCTTTTTAAATATTTATTTCAAATACTTGAATACCTTTCCTTTTATTGAAACACCCCATAAATAACGACTCTCATTTCTATTTAATTATTTTTCTTTTCAATATTTTTTGTGATTAAGTCAAATAATACGTTTTTGACTTATAATGTTTCCATTATGGCATAAAATGCACACAAGAATCACTACTTAATGGCTAATTTTAAACTCATTATATAGTATAAAACAGATAAATATTAATTTTGATTAACCAAATTGTTTCTATATAAACTCTAACCAATTAAACCAACTAAATATATATGACAAAAATCACATTTTTAATAGCTATATGTTGCAGTTTTATTGGAACATCACAAAGCTTTACTAATCCTATAGCAGATTTACCAGACCCTCATATTAGCTACATTAACGGTTATTACTATTATACAGGAACAACAGGTGGCGATGTTTCTATTAAAAGGGCAACATCTTTAGAAGGTTTAAAACAAGTTAGTCTAACAAGAGTCTTTGGATCTGGTGATTTAGGATCTCAACAAGCCAATTATTGGGCTCCAGAACTTTTTAGAATAAATAATAAATGGTATATCTATTATACGGCTTCACAAACAGGCACAGATTTGGAAACACAGCGAACCTATGTATTGGAAAATACTAATGATGATCCTTTATCAAATAATTGGGTATTTAAAAGTAAAATATACCCTCCGGGTTTAGATTATTGGGCAATTGACGGAACTGTTTTTGAACTTTCAGGTCAGTATTACTTTTTGTGGTCAGGTGTAAACAATTCTTCAAATTCTTCAGGAATTTCAAAACCTCAACGCATTTATATATCACTTATGACCAATCCTTGGACTTTAACAAGTTCAAGAACATTATTATCAAGTCCTGGAGATCTTTCTGGAGGTAATTTTGGAGATGTTAATGAAGGGCCTGAAATACTTAAAAATAATAATAAAATTTTTCTTATCTATTCAGCAAATGGATGCTGGACAGCAGAATACAAGTTAGGTATGCTATCTATGAATGATACAGATAACCCCCTATTTATTAGTTCTTGGACTAAATACCCTAATCCAGTGTTAGTATCCAATCCTGATAATAATAGCTATGGTCCTGGACACAATTCGTTTTTCAAATCACCAGACGGCACACAAGATTGGTTAGCTTATCATGCTACGCCTAACCCTTCTGGAGAATGTGGCAATACAAGAACATCAAGAGCGCAACAAATTACTTTTGATGCAAACGGAGTGCCTCAATTTGGAGAAGTTACTGTTATTGGAGAGCCATTAAATGCGCCAAAAGGGGAGCCCATTTTACCTACTCAACCAGTAATAGAAAATGGACTTTACACTATAAATCAACTAAATACCACAAAATTAGTAGAAATAGGAGGAGCTGTTTATACCAATCCTGCAAATATAATTCAATGGGAAAATAACGGTGGACTGGGACAACAATGGTGGATTCAAGCAACAGGTGATGGTTATTATACTATTATATCAGCACTAAGCGGGTTAGCAATGGAAGTTGGCGCATGCGATACTAACGAACAAGCTAATATTAATATTTGGCCACCAAATGGAGCAAATTGTCAATTATGGGCAATAGTGGCAAATGGCACAGGTGATTATCGTATTGTGAATAAAAATAGTGAAAAAGTTATGGAAGTAGACTCAGGAGGTATTAATTCTAACGGGGCTAATATTCAGCAAAGTGGATGGGTTAACTCAAGTAAACAAAGATTTAACATTCAATTAATTAAAAAAAGACTAAACCTTAAAACTAAAGAATTTCAAAAAAATATTGTTATTCATCCCAACCCCAATAATGGAGGTTTTACAATAACAGGCTTAAATAGTGATAATTATACTATTAAAATCATGGATATGCTTGGTAAGCAAATAAAAACAATAAAACCTAACAATAATTACAAAGTGAATATAGACAACCTAAAACCTGCTATTTATTTTATTCAAATTATATCAAAAAACAACTTGATTACTAAAAAAATTATAATTGATTATAAATAAAATATTTATGAAAAAATACAGATTATGTGTTAAAACTATTATAGTAATTGTTTTTAGTTTTTATATGAGTTGTAATTCTAGAAGTCATAAAAAAAACACCAATCCAGTACCTAATCCAGATCCAGTTATTGAAAATATAGAATCTAAACCCTCTATAGATGGCATCCGTATCAATTGGGATTTTAGTTCATTAACCAAGATTTCTACTGGTGTGTATTCCAGAGTTATTCAATTAAACGATAACTCGTTAATAGCCGTTTATGAAACTGCTGGTAATATTGCTGTGAAAAAGAGTACCGATTTAGGTGTTACTTGGTCTCCTCAAATACTTGTTTTTAATCAAAAAAATGGTATAAATATGGCAACACCAGATATTTTGCAATTAGATGACAGTAGTATTTTGGTCTGTTATAATCCAAGACCACAGGGTAATAATACAGACACCACTAAAAAATATGCTATTAAAACCATAAAAAGTTATGATGGCGGATTAACTTGGGCTGATGACAGACTTTTGTTTGAAGCTAGCCATAATTTTGAAGATGGATGCTGGGAACCTTCTGCACTTCAACTTCCTAATGGAGAAATTCAGTTATTCTTTTCAAATGAAGCAAGCTACACAACAAGTAACGAACAGAATATTTCTTTGCTGCGCTCTGTAGATAAAGGATTAACGTGGTCTTCTACCCCACAAATAGTTAGTTTTAGAATTGGAAAACGAGATGGTATGCCAAAACCCATGCTTTTAAACAATAACGAAGATATTATATTTTCAATAGAAGATAATTTTACAGAAAATTTTAAACCGTATACTATTAGAAACTCCGTTTCACAAAATTGGTATGAGATTATAGATGGATATAGTAATAAAAGAGATTATGCTTTATTAGAAGCTATAGATGATAATATTTATGCAGGAGCACCATATTTAGCTCAGCTAAGTACAGGTGAAACTATTTTATCCTATCAAGGTACTGAAGGTCGAATAGAAAATAATTTAGAAAATAGTGAAATGAAAGTAACCATAGGTGATAACAAAGCTTATGGATTTACAAAAAAAACAATCCCTTTTAATGTGCTTTCTAATTCCTCTGCACTTTGGAATAGTATCTCTGTATTAAATGATGACACACTAATTGCAGTAACATCTTCAAACGGTTTATCAAATACTAACAAAACTGAAGTCTGGATGATTAAAGGACACGTTGTTCCAGAAATTAATGCAACTAATACAACTATAACTGTTGATGGTAATGAAAATGAAAGTTTATGGGATACAACCTTTCCAATTTTTATAGGACATAAAAGCAATACAAGATTAAGAGCAAATGTTTTTTATGATAATGAAAACTTATACATAGTTTCAAAAACAACAGATACCCATGTTGTTTCACAAGTAGCAAATACTGAAGATAATGATGGAATAATTATTTATATAGATCCAACAGATAGATCTCTAGTAGCTCCTGGAAAAGAGATATTTAAAATTTTCCTGTCTTCAGGAAATATGATTTCTTTGTATGAAGGTGATAATAGAATTTGGAAAAAAGCAGATAAAAGTACCTTTGAGATTATATGTGAAACTAAAATAAATACTTCTGGATATGTACAAGAAATGGCTATTCCTTGGGAATTATTAGGCGGAAAGCCATCCTTAAATACTCGTATTGGTTTTAATATAGAGCTTTCTGAAAAAGGAAATAGCAGCTATGTAGATGGTATTTCAAATAATATTAATAATCAATCTTACACTTGGAGTACTTTAAAATTAAAATAAATTAATTGTATCCTACATATTTAAAATACAACAAGTTTAAACCACTTCAATATAAAAAACATGAAAATAATTTTTCTTCTTATCTTTTTTATTATTCAAAATCTATCATTTTCACAAGGAAAGGAACTTTATAGACCACAGTTTCATTATACACCAGCAGAAAATTGGATGAATGATCCAAATGGATTGGTATATTACGAAGGGGAGTATCATCTGTTTTACCAACACAATCCATTTGGAAATGATTGGGGATATATGAGTTGGGGGCATGCTGTAAGTAGAAACCTAATAAACTGGACAGAGTTACCTGTAGCCTTACCCTTTGAAAATGATGGTAACATACATATGTTTTCAGGTAGTACAGTTGTTGATTGGAATAACTCTAGCGGGTTTGGTAATGGTATAAAACCACCTCTAATTGCCTTTTACACGGCTTCTTACGGTAAGCAAGATCAAAGAATAGCATACAGTAACGATAATGGAAGAACATGGACCAAGTATGAAGGAAACCCTGTAATTAATATTGATTCAGATTCCTTTAGAGACCCTAAAGTTATTTGGCATAAAGAGTCAAAAAAATGGATTATGGTTGTTGCTCTTAGTAATGATAGCCAAATTCGTTTTTATAGTTCAAAAAACTTAGTCAATTGGACATTTATGCAGGATTTTGGCCCTCTAGGAATAGAAGGAATCTGGGAGTGTTCTGATTTTTTTCCTTTAAGTATTGACAATGATAGTAATACTAAAAAATGGGTTTTAGCTATTAGTGAAGGAACTAATAAAATTATTCAAGGGTTTACAGGAAATTTTGATGGAAATAAATTTACTCCAGATACCGATCTAAAGACTCAAAAAAAACAGAGTTCAAAGAATCTTGTTTTTATAGATGATTTTGAAAGTGGAAACTACAATAATTGGACAGTAACTGGTGATGCATTTGGAGCAGCTCCTTCCTCAGGAACATTTAAAAAACAATCACGTGTCAATGGCTATTTGGGTAATTATTTAATGAATTCTTATATAGATGGTGATGCCCCTAAAGGCAAAATGGCTTCTGCCCCATTTCAAATAGAAAACAATTATATAAGTTTACTTATTGCAGGAGGTAAACATCCTACTGGTACTTATGCAAAACTAATTGTTGACGACAATGTAATTTACACAGCAACAGGGAAAAATTCAGAATGGTTAGATTGGGAAAACTGGAATGTGTCTAATTATATTGGACAAACAGCCACAATAGAAGTTGTTGATTCTATATCAGGTGATTGGGGTCATATTAATGTGGATCACATATATCAATCTAACAACATGCAAAAAACCTTTTCTAATGATTTCTTTTTAGTCGATTATGGGAAAGACTATTATGCTGCACAATCATATTCAGATATCCCTGAAGTGGATGGAAGAAGAATATCTATAGGTTGGATGTTTAATTTTGATTATTCTCCACCTACATTTCCATGGAGAGGAGTTATGACTATCCCAAGAGAAATAGAGTTAAAAAGAATTGACGGAGTGGTTACTGTTTTACAACATCCTGTTGATGAATTACAGCTTTTAAGAAAAAGAAATACTCATTTTAGCAATCAATCACTAAGTTCAATAAAAACAGCCTTTGATGCGATAAGTCTACCTTTAGTAGAGGTGAAAGCAGAAATTCAGATTAATGGTGCTTCAAAGCTTGGATTTAAATTTAACAAAGGCAAAGGAGAAGAAACTATTTATACATATGACGTAAATAATAATAACCTTTTAATGGATCGTAGTAATTCTGGTCATATAATAAACAGTGCATTTGCCGAAGTAAGAGATGCTCCTTTAGAAGTAAAAAACGGTAAAATACTATTGCATTTTTTTATCGATAAATCATCCATAGAATTATTTGCTAATAATGGAACAATAGTTATGACAAACCAAGTGTATCCAAGTGAGACAAGTAATGGCATGGAAATTTTTTACCAGGGAGGAAACCCACAAATTATTGAGATGAATATTTGGGAGTTACAACCTTATTCCAATATAAAATAGATAAATTCCTTCCTAAAATCGTAGAGACTTTGTTAAAGTTAATTTTTATAAATACCCCTAAAGAGTTTTTTTTTTGATTTGACCTATAAAATAATAACATACGAAACTGTATTTTAATTAAAAACCATGCACAATATATTACTGCAGCAATCCTTTGATTAATATCTTCTGACCCTGAATTCCCAACTTCTCCTAGCCAACCTCCTGCCCCACCACCTACAATACCGGCTGAAATTAATTAGTAAAAAAGATAAATGTGATTTTTTCATATTACTTTTATTTTTTAGTATTAAAATAATTGCACCATGAGGTGCAATTATTTATATCTTTTTCAAAGATTTCAGTTCTGATGTATCACCTTCTTTAATACTTATTGCAAACCCACCTCCTGTGGCAATAAATTGGTTTAATTTACTTTTGCTGGTTACAACACCTTTTCTTATGGTGTAAGCTTGTGGTTTTTTATCCCAACTTGCATCTTTAGCATCGGCATAAATAGTAGCAATGTATTTTTTACCTTTTGGTAAATATGAAAAGTCAATGGTGGCTGTTCTTGAATTTTCATCTGTAATACCTCCAACATACCATTCGTTTTTTCCCTTTGCTTTTCTAGCAATGGTTATATAATCTCCAGGTTCGGCCTCTTGTATATAAGAAGCATCCCAATCTAATGCTACATCTTTTATAAATTGAAAGGCATCAAGAAAACGATTATAATTATCTGGAATATCAGCAGCCATTTGCAATGGACTGTACATAGTCACATAATAAGCCAATTGTTTTGCAAGTGTAGTATTGACACGCTGATTGCCACCTGTATTGTAATATGATAAATCTGTTTGAAAAATTCCAGGTGTGTAATCCATAGGACCTCCCATAAGTCTAGTAAAAGGTAGGATAGTGGTATGTTCAGGAGCTAAGCCTCCCATAGACTCAAATTCTGTTCCTCTTGCTGATTCTTGTGCAATCCAATTGGGATAGGTTCTATTTAATCCAGTTGGTCTCACCGCCTCGTGACTGTTAATCATAATGTTATAATCTGCTGCACGTTCTGCAACATGTATATAATGATTAACCATCGACTGTCCATCATGATGTTCTCCTCTCGGGATGATTTGACCAACATAACCTGTTTTTACAGCATTATAATTATTGTCTTCCATAAACTGAAAGGCTCTATCCAATCGACGTTCATAATTTGTTGCGGACGCTGAAGTTTCGTGATGCATCATTAATTTGACACTTTTAGATGCGGCATAATCTCGTAGTGCTTCTACGTCGAAATCGGGATATGGTGTAACAAAATCAAAAACGTTTTCTTTCCAATTACCAATCCAGTCTTCCCAACCAATATTCCATCCTTCCACTAAAACAGCATCAAAGCCATGTTTTGAAGCAAAATCAATGTATGCCGTTACACGTTCATTAGTAGCACCATGTTTTCCATTTGGAGTTAGTTTACTAAAATCCTGATCTAATTTCACATTGGTTTCAGTACCATAAGCCCAAGTACTTTTTCCAGCTACAAAGTATTCCCACCAAACACCAATATATTTCATGGGTTTAATCCACGATACATCTTTGTATGCTGTGGGTTCATTAAGATTTAAAATTAGTTTTGATGCTAAAATATCTGTGGCTTTATCACTTACTACAATAGTCCGCCATGGAGATTGTGTATTGGTTTGCATATAACCTTTATTTCCAACGGCATCTGGCGTTAAGTGCGAGCTCATTTTGTAGTTTATAGCATCCACATTTAAGGACATGGCAGGGTAATTTATCAATGCAGCTTCATGAATGTTGATATATAAACCATCATCAGTTTTCATCATAGATGGAGTCTGTACTGCAAGATTTTCAATAGGATGTTGTGCAGTAATAAAAGCCGTTGCTTTTTCCATCAACTCAGGAATCTCAGCTATTTTTGAAGTGGTATAGGCATACTCATTAGTATCATAATCTCCTGGTAACCAGAATATTTTATGATTTCCCGCTAATTGAAACTCTGTATGCTCCTCTTTTATGATGAAATAATTCAAGTTAGATTGCTTTGGAAATTCATAACGAAACCCTAGTCCATCATTAAACAATCTAAATCTGATTTTTAATTGTCTGTTATTATGTTGGGGCTGTTTAAGTTCTACAAGTAATTCTGTATAATTATTTCTTATGGTTTTTTCTTCACCCATAATAGGATCCCAATAAGTATCAACTATTTTTTGTTCGGATTTGTTAATCTCAAATCCTTCCATAAATGAGGATTGATCTTTAACTTCAATTCCTAATGTACTCGGTTTGATCACCGGTTTTCCTTTATATTGAAGTTTATAAAAAGGAATACCACTATCCTTTACGTCAAAAGTTAGGGACAAATTATTGTCTGGAGATGCGATGGTTTGTGCATATAATCCATGATTCAAACTAAAAAATATTAGCAAAAATAAGGCGTAATTCGCCATGGATTTTAATAAAAATCTTGAGTGATAAAACATAATGTTTGTTCTTAAATTATTTTTTTAATACGAGGTATTGATAAGGACTTAAGGTTAATTCGGCATTTAAAGTCACAGACTGTTCTGTAAAAGCATTCGTCCAAGAATCAGCTGACAATGATGCTGGAACAATATATTTAACATTGCTATTTGTTAAATTGGAAAGCACCAATACGGTTTCATTATCAGTTTTCATAGTGAAGGCTAATATTGCATTGCTACTGTAACCATTATAGGAACCCGTTTTTATGGCTTCACTATTTTTTCTAAAATCAATGATTTGTTGGTATTGAGTAAAAATATCATTATCAGCAGTACTCCAGTCAATTGGGGTTTTGTTAAAAAACGGGAGACGTTGTGTGTAACCAATTTCCTGACCATTATAAATCATTGGTACAGATTTCATATAAGCAGCAACAACAAAAGTAGCCAATGAACCTGGTTTACCACCAAATAACTCTATAGGTGTGCCATCAGTAATATTCACATCATGATTGGTGGTATAACGTACAATACGATTATCATCGTCATAATTATTACTATATTCTTCTGCATTAGCATTTTGTATTGAAGATGCTGGTTCTCCTTCAGAAAATACTTTTTTAAGTGCATCAAAAAATCGAAAACCAAAGGTGTAATCAAATCCAACATCAAAATGGTTTCTTCGTGTACCTTCAGCAAACATGAGCATATCTTGGTTTTTTATAGCTCTTACTGCTAAAATGGCTTCAGACCAAAAACTTTGTTGTACACCATCAGCAAAATCACATCTAAATCCGTCAATATTTGCATTATAAACCCAATAAGACATAGCGTCAATCATAGCTGTTCTTAATTCAGAGTTATCAAAATCCAACTGTGCAACATCATTCCAACCAGTTCCTGGAGGTGCTATAATGTTTCCTGTATCATCTTTTTGATACCATTCTGGATGATTATTTATCCAAGCATTATCCCAAGAAGTATGGTTTGCAACCCAATCGAGCATTACAGCCATATCCAATGCGTGAGCCTCTTCAACAAGAGCTCTTAAATCTTCTAAAGTACCATATTCCGTACTTACTGCCTTATAATCCTTAACAGAATAAGGAGACCCTAATTCACCTACAGAATTTAAAACGCCTACGGGGTATATTGGCATTAAATAAATGACATTGACACCAAGAGATTGGATATGACTTAAGCGCTCTCTAACACCATTAATGGTACCTGCATCGCTAAAAGCCCTTAGATTAACCTGATATATAATGGCATCTTTTGGTTGAGTCATGTTCGCTAGTGGTACACCATATTGCTCGTAAGGAGGTGAGACCACAACCGAGTCATCATCAGAACTACAAGAGGTAAATGCTGTGATTGAGCACAGTATAAATAGAATATTTAAGAATAGATTTTTCATCGAATTTTTATTTTTATAAATTATAACTGCGTTACTGAATAGATGGCAATTGCAGAATTGTTTGGATCTTCACTAAAGGTGACTTCATAATTCCCTGCCTCAGTAATGGAGTGTGCTCCAGGATTGTCAAGATACAGAGTGCCATCAACAATGTTTCCGCTATTTCCATCTTCAGTTCCGTAATTGATAGTCCATTCATTATTAAGTCTAAATTTTAAAGCTCCTGGCACTAAATTTCCAGTGAATTTCCATTTTGAAATACTAAAATCATAAGTCATATCTGTATCAGCATCCCATCCATCTGGAGTGGCATCACCAATAATTCCCCATGAATAAGGTACAATAGTTACAGAGTAACTAGCAGTTTCAGGTTCGTTTGGATTAACAGAAAATGCAACTTTATAAAATCCGCCCTCAACAATGGTATGAGCTCCTGGATTGTCAAGATAAACTTCTCCATTTTCAATTTCGCCACTATTGCCGTCTTCTGTACCATAATTAATGGTCCATTCGTTATTAAGTCTAAATTTTAGTGCCCCTGCAGCTAATAATCCCGTATACTCCCATTGTTGTTCTGTATAGTTATAGTTCATGTCCGTATCAGCATCCCAACCACTTGGAGTTGAAGGACCGATAATTCCCCATGAATAAGGAAGAATCGTATAGCTTAAAGTATTAAGATTAACTGTAATTTGGTAAGATCCAAAATCTGGTAAAGTTAAATCGCCTTCTGCTCCTAAAGCTAGATTACTATTATCATCCAAACCATAAAATTCGTCCCAATTTTGTTCAGGAGTGATTTTAAATTCTAATCCTTGAGGTGCGTTTACGGTTAAATAACCTTGATAAACGCCAACAGCTATTGCAGATAGTTTGGATGCCGTGGACGCATCCCAACCATTGTAAGAACCTGGTATATAAAGTTCTCCAAAAGCAACTTCTTCAACGTATGGTGTTACTTGTATTGAAACTGGATCTGAATAAACAAACCTATCCATATAGGCAGCAACTCTAATTACCAATTCTCCTTCTACATCTGGTTCCAAACCTAAATCTGCAGCAATGTCATTAAGCTCTCCTCCTAAAATAGATTTACTTAGTACATCTTCACCCGCAACTAATGTTACTGCGTTAGACCAGCCATTATCACCAAAAGTATCAGAAAGCACATCTACTTGTAAAGTATAATTTACTGGTGCTTCAATAGGAAACAATACATCCGACCAAGAAGCAGTAACTACAGATTCAAAGTTATTATCTGTAGATAGCACAATGTTATTTGATGTTGCCTCTATGGGAGTAGAAAAGCTAACAAATTCTAAAGTGGTTAATTCTGCATCATCTTCACAAGAAGCAACAGTTAATAGCAATAAGCTAATTGTAAATAATTTGTTTATAAATGTTTTCATAATTTTTAGTTTTTAGTAACCTGGGTTTTGTTGTAATCCTGGGTTGGCATCTAAAGCTGATGTTGGAATTGGGAACAATTTTCTAAACTCACTTGAAGCACCTCTGAATTCATTTGGCTCTAAAAATGTTCCAAAACGAATCATGTCCTGTCTTCTGTGACCTTCCCAATTAAGCTCAAATGTTCTTTCTTTATAAACATCATTCAGTGTTGGGTCGCTGTCTAGTATATTAAGTCCAGCCCGTACTCTTACCATATCTACAAAAGGTTTAGCCGCAGAAGCATTATCCAAACGAACATAACATTCAGCTTGCATCAAAAGAATATCTGCATATCTATAAATTGGAAAATCGTTAGAGGCTCCTCCTCCATCTGTTGTTCCGGCTGGATAAAATTTTAGACCTCTAATTCCAGCTTGCGGATCGGCTCCAGGATCATCTAAAGAATTGACATCCATAGAATAGTTGACACCACCTGGTTGTTCTCCAAAAATAAATTGCCTTCTTCGTATATCATTCTCATTATACTGAAGAAAATATTCTTTTGGAACGATAGTTCCATTCCATCCACTATATCCAAATAAAGCTTGTGCATGAGGCCCATATAAAGTTCTTACACCATAAATATTCCTTGACACAATATTTACACTGGCGTACATAGCCAATATAGTTTCATCATCAGGTAATACATCTCCAAATAAGTCATAGTATTCCGATTGAAATGGGCTTATATCACTTGTCGCACCTGAATGCAAAGAAAATCCACCTTTACTTATACTTTCGCAAATCTCTAAACAAGCTTGCCATTTTGGTGTTCCACTATATACTTCTGCATTAAGATATACCTTGGCTAATAAAGCATAACCTGCCCATTTGTTAAAACGTCCATAATAATTACCTCCTTTTTCTGGTGATAGTAAGTCAACATTATCAACTAATTCACTTACAACAAAATTATAAACCTCTGATCTGTTTGCCTGAGGAATTTGGTCTATAGTAACATCATTTTCAGTATAAAATGGTACGTTTCCATAATCATCAATAAGTAAATAATAGAAAAAAGCTCTGAGCACTTTAGCTTCTGCTATTTTAGAAGATTCCGCATTAGCACTAATAAGCTGGTTTACCGCTAGATTAGCATTAAATATAGAGCGGTACAACCAATTCCATGTATTATTAACCATTGAATCTGATGGTAACCATTCATGCTTAAATAAACGTGCAAAATCGAGTTGCCAATCTCCGGTATTCCTATGAGGAATAACTTGTTCGTCAGAACTCATGGTATTCATATCATACCAACCGTTATCTGCTCCTGCATAACCTACACCATCCCAATTACCAGCTACTTGAGCATAAACAGCAGCCAGAGCTACATCAGAACCTTCTGATGTTCCGTAAAATTCATTTGCCTCGTATTTGTCATAAACATTTTCATCTACGTTGGTACAAGCAACCATTAAAAGGACACTTAAGAGCCCTATTAATACTATATTTTTTCTTTTCATTTTCATTTTAATTTAATTTCACATCTAAACCAATAACAAAACTACGTGTACGTGGATAAATACCATTGTCTCCTCCAAAGCCATTGCCGCCAGAAAAGTTAAGTTCTGGATCAATTCCCGAATAACCGGTGATTAATATTAAGTTGTTTCCTGTAATTGATAATCGCACAGAGTCTAAACATTTTATGTTTTTAAAGTTGAATGTATAACCAGCTGTTAAGTTTTCAAGCCTTAAAAAATCACCATTTTCCAACCAAAGATCTGAGCCATATTGAGAGGTATAAATACCAAGATTAACAGCACTTTCTAGAACATTTGATCTTCCTATATTTTCTAAATAACTCAAACTCGATTTCAAACTATTGTAAATTTTATTACCGCCAGAACCTCTCCATAACATAGCTACATCAAGATTTTTGTATTGAAATGTTGGATTAAAAGCATAGCTATAGGTTGGCAACGCTGAGCCTTGCAGCATACGATCTGGACTTTGGGTACCCTGATCTATAATATTATCATTATTAACATCCTGAACGGTTTCAGAGTTAGAATCATCTCTACCTGTATGATGCAAAATATTAAAGGTACCAATAGGTTCCCCTTCAATTAAATAAGAATTTGATCCCCAAGGCACATAATTTGTATTTAATGGTACACCATTAATGCTACCACTTAGGTTTTTTACTTCATTTTTAAGGAAAGAAACGTTTCCTGCCAAAGTTAAGGTCATGTCTTCTGTATCAATGACATCGTAAGCCATAGAAATCTCTAACCCTTGATTTAAAATGCTTCCCACATTAGCTTTAATAGTGTTGAAAGGGTAAGGTGGTTGTGGTACTGTATAATCAAACAAAAGATTATCAGTAGTAGCAGTATAGGCATCAAAAGTACCGCGTAAACGACCTTTAAGAAGCGCAAAGTCCACGCCAATATTAGTTTGCTTTTTGGTTTCCCAACGCAAATCGGCATTCGCATTTTGAATCACATTGAAGTTTGTAATTTGCTGTCCTCCAAAATAGGTCACTCCAGAGCCACCAACTAAGGATAATGAATTTTGAGGATACAGACCTTGTTGATTACCAGTGACACCATAACCTGCACGTATTTTCAGCTCGTCAAAAATAGTTTGGTTGGCCATAAAAGGCTCCTGGTCTATTTGCCATGCTACTGATGCAGATGGGAAATTTCCCCATTTATGATTAACTCCAAATACTGAAGATCCATCGCGTCTCAAACTTAGGGTCAATAAATAACGATCCATAAAAGAATAATTGATACGCCCTAAAAATGAAATCAAGGTACGATCATTTTTGTACGAAGAAAAATCGCCCGATCTTACATCTGATAAATCTCCTAATTGTAGCGCATTGTAAGTGGCAATATTATTTATAAAACCTCTTGCTTGAGCATAATTACCTTGATAGATTTGGCTTTGCCATTCATATAAAGCCAATGCATTGATACTATGCTCACCAAATATCTTTTTATAAGAAAGACTGATGTTCATCAATTTCTCATTTTGTTTACTGTTGTTAATATTAGCAAAACCATTTTGGTCGATTGCGTTGGCACTTGTCGACTCTATAGGAAGGAAGAAACCATTAGTGTTATTGGTTTTACGCCAACTTCCAAATCCGCCTAATGTTAAACCGTCATAAACATCTAAATCGAGTTTTAAACTACCAAACAAATTGTCTTGTTGCCCTTCATTTACAACGGTTTGAGCCACAGCGTATGGGTTAAGATACTGAAAGACATTTGGGTCATTAAAATGACTACCATCAACATCAAATACAGGATCTGTAGGTCGCATCAAGTAAGCATTAGTAATTAAATTAGATGTAAATGATGCACGACCAATACTTTGAACGGTTCCTGTATTTTCAATAACACCACTATTTAGGTTATAGGTTAACGTTAAATGGTTATCTAAAGCCTTTTGAGTAGCCACAATACGTCCAATGTATTTTTGATTTTTTGAATTGATAACCACACCTTCTTGTAAAATGGCACTTATAGAAGCTCGATAATTAAATTGATCTGTTCCTCCTCCAAATGATAGGGTATGACTTTGTGTAGAACCACTTTGAGTTAATATAGTATACCAGTCTGTATTTGAACCATGGTTTGCTGAAGCTGGAACTCCTGAAAGTTGTGCTTGTGTCCACCATTGATCCGCATTCAACATATTTAACTTTTTAGGAATAAAATCTAATGAAGAATTGCCAACATACTGCAAAGTTGTTTTTCCTGCTTTGTTCTTTTTTGTACTCACAATAATAACACCTGCAGCTCCTCTAGATCCATAGACGGCAGTTGCTGAAGCATCCTTTAAAATGTCTATTGAAGCTATTTCGCTTGGAGGTATTTGACTTAACAAATCCATATTACCTTGAATTCCGTCAACCACTACTAAAGGGTCGTTACCACCAATTAAAGATGATATACCACGAATTCTCACACTCGGAGATGCTCCTGGTTCACTCCCTGTTTGGTTTATAATAACACCAGCAGCTTTCCCTGAAATTAATTGTAAGGGACTCGTTATAGCACCTTGATTCATGTTCTTTTCTGAAACTGAAGCAACAGCACCTGTAACATCCTTACGTTTTGAAGAACCGTAACCAACAAGTACAATTTCATCCAATACCCCTGCATCCAATTCAAGCTGTATTACTCCTGGATTTTTGTTGGCTACAATAATTTTATCTTTATAACCTACATAGCTAATAATAATTACAGATAAATTATTAGTAACTGAAATACTAAAGTTACCATCAAAGTCTGTAACTACTCCATTTGTTGTCCCTTTTTCAATAACATTGGTTCCTGGTAAAGGAACTCCATTCTCGTCAATTACCTGACCAATAAGTGTAGTCTGTTGATTAATCAACATGTTTTTCTCAAAATCATCATACATTTTACCTAAATAAGTAAATGAATTTGCATGAACGCTTGTTACAAAAAACAATAAAATAAAAGCATGTATTATTAATGCTAAATAATTTCTATTGTTAATTAAAGGTTTATTTTTCATGTGCTTTAAATGTGTTGTTAGCTTCTAATTTTTTCAGAACATCTAATTAGAAAACAATTAGTTTATTAATAGCTATTGGTTTTTAAGCCCTATAGCACTATTGAATCATTTCAAAATTAGACACAATCTCAAACTCATAAAATGATATCAATTAAAAATCAATAAAATATATTCAACAAAAAATAAATAATTGATTGATTTTCAATACTTTAAATCATTTAAAAATAATATAAAATCAAGATTTTTTTTTATAAAATCAAGGTCATATATTACATATTTATAATTTATATATAGTTTTTTTGATATATTCACAAAATAAATTCACTCCTATTCAGAAATTATGATTCTAATACTAAAGTATATGAGTAGACACATCTTAATTTTTTGTTTGTTATTTGCAACGGTAAAAGGCTATGCATGTCAGACCGATTCAATTATACAGAAACTAGAAAATGCAATTAGTAAAAAAAACATTTACATTAAAAGTAAACAAACCAAAATAGCTTTAGTAAAAAAAGATGCAGAAAAACACGCTTACAGCGGAAATAGAAAAGCGTTATATAATGCATATCTATCGCTTTTCAAAGAATACAAATCCTTTCAATACGACTCCGCTTATTTTTACATAGAACAAGCTAAATTTTTAGCTCATGAACTGAAAGATTCATTAAAAATTAATCAAACAAAAATTAATGAATGTTTTGTATTAATGTCTACTGGCTTATTTAAACAAGCTACTGACACCTTAAATAGTATAAAAACAGAAACACTTCCAAAACTCTATAAACATGAATACTATTCGGTAAAGGCAAGAACTTACTTTGATTTAGCCGACTTTACAGGTGATAATAGGTATAGTATAAACAATATTAAGCAAGGTAATCTATTTTTAGACAGAGCTCTTAGCTATGTAGAGCCTAACTCTTATGAATATTGGAATTTAATAAGCTTAAAATATCTTAAAAAGCATGATTGGAAATCTGCTGAAAACACATTTAATTATTGGATAAATAATTATGACTTAACTCCAGAACACTATGCCATTGCAACCTCTTCTTTAGCATACGTTTATAATGAGCAAGGGTTTAAGAAAAAAAACTTAGATTATTTAGCATTAGCATCAATTACAGACATTGAGAATGCCATTATGGAAACAGTTGCATTAAGAAATTTAGCAAGTGAGTTTTTTAAATTAGGAGATTTACAAAAAGCAAACAGATATATATCTATTGCTATGGAAGATGCAAATTTCTATAATGCGCGTCATAGAAAAATAGAAATATCTTCTATTCTACCTATTATTGAAAAAGCACAAATTCAAAAAACTGAAACCCAAAAAAGTAGGCTACAAAAAATTGTTATTGTCTTATCTATTCTGGCACTATTAGTGGTCGTTTTTTCCGTTATTATATTTAAACAATTAAAGGCTCGAAATGCCTCCAGACGTATCTTAGCGGAATCAAATTTAAAACTTCAAGAATTTAATACAAATCTAAAAGAAGCAGACAGAATAAAACAAGAATACATCACTTACTTCCTAAAAGTTTCCTCTGACTTTATACATAGAATAGACCAATTGCAGAAAAGTATTTTACACAAAATTGTGTCTAAAAGACCTAATGATGTAGTACAAATACTTAAAAAATATAGTGTTAAAAAGGCTAGAATTAATCTTTTTAAACAATTTGATGAGGTGTTTTTAAAACTCTTTCCAACCTTTATAGATGATTATTATAATCTTTTTCCTGAAAGAGAAAAGGTGCTAAAAGACAGGGGAAATTCATTAAACAATGAGTTACGTATTTTTGCTCTATATAGACTTGGAATTCAAGATAGCAATCAAGTCGCTGACTTTTTAGAATTATCAGTAGCCACAATTTATTCGTATAAAACAAGAATCAAGAGTAAGTCTAACTTTAAAGATACTTTTGAAGAAAAAATAATGACTATTAGGCAACTTGAGAATAGTACAAATAATTAAGACTTAAGACTCTGATATATAAACAACAAACAAACTCCTACTGTACACAAACTAAAAAAGTTGATTTCTTTTCAAGAATTAATACATTCCTTTGGCATCTTGATGAATTATAATTTTATTAACTTTCCATAATAATTATAAAAAACAATGCTTAAAGACAACGTTCATTTTCCAAGATATAAACAGGCTTTATTAAATTCTGCTTTTTATAAAGATTCAAATACTTTGTCCATAGAAATGTTGTTAAAACAAATGGTTCCAGAACTATGGCCAGAAAAAAGTTATAAAAGTAGCGCAGAGGTATCCTCTACTTTTCACTTCATCATTTCAGGAAGACTTAAAGTATTCAAATCTAACCCTGATACCGGAAGAGAACATACCATTTTCGTATTGTCTGCAGGAGATGTTTTTGATGTATTATCCTTATTAGATACACAACCCCATGACGTATATTGGGAGGCGATTGACTCCTTAGAAGTATTAAAAATTCCTTTAGAACAAATGCGCCATTGGATAAATCAAAACCCACAAGTACACAAAGCAATAATGTATTATTTAGGCAAAAGAATGGGGCAATTAATGGATGTGGCTACTGATGTTACCCTACATAGCACTTTAGTACGTTTAGCCAATTTACTCTTAAAAAATATTAATGGTGAAACCCGAAAATTAGAATTGATTAATAACCTTCCTAATGAGGAAATTGCAGGCTTAATTGGTACAACTAGAGCAGTTGTTAGCAGACATATTCAAGAACTAAAAAGATGTGGAGCTATTTCGGTAAGCAGAAAACAAATCAATGTTAAAAATTTAGAACTTCTACTTGCGGTAGCCGAAGAAAAGTATAATTAGTTTTTTTGTTACTCAATGTTTTTTATATCATTATATTTTCTATAAACAATATTTTATTTTGAAAGTGCTACTTAAGTAGCTGCGTTTAGTAATCTATAATAGTACTTTTAAACTATTAATGTACAGATTACTAAGACTACTCTATGCTGTTTTTTAAATTAAAATTTACTATCTATTCTGTACAGATCGACATATAGAAAAATTATGAGTGTTTTAAAAAAAATAAAATACATAGTGACTTCTCTGTCACTCAAAAGAATTAAAAACAAGTCTAACTTACCAAATATTAAGGTTGTTAACGCTTTCAAATTAAAATACCCGAATGCTAGTGCTATTCAATGGCAACAGATAGAAATATCAAGATGGGCTATTAATTTCACCTTAAAAAACAAGTGGTATTCTGCTTTATTTGACAGCCATGGTAATTGGTTAGATACCATAACATTAGTATCTATGGAATCTATTCCAAAAAACGTACAGGAAAACTTCGAAAAAAGTTTTGTAAAAAGCGGAATTAAAAACATTCGCTTAATAGAAACAAACGATAACACTATTTACGAAATCAAATGGACTAACGGTATTTTTAAATGTAACCTTTTGTATGATATTTCAGGAAAAATGGTCGGCAAGCTCATTACCTAACTTTTAGGATATCCATACTACTATATGCAGTATAAAATTTAACATAAAACAGTTGTTATGAAAACATTTTTTAAGGTAGAAAAACTAAAATTTAATTCTATTCAAGAATTACCAAACTCTTGGAATAATCAAAATTATTCAGATTTACTAGATTTAATGGACTTTGGAGACACATCTGAACTGACTCCAGAAGAATTAAAAGAATTTTGTCTTATGACTCTAGCGGACAACGAACCCGAAGATGCTGCTAAAATCGTGCTAGAGTATATCTTTAAAAATAAGCTAAACAAAGGTCAAATTGAGAATATATCTATCGAAATGTTAGATGAAAAAATGTGGGAGGAATATGCCGATTTATCCATGCATGAAGATTTTTTTAATGTAACTCAATTGCTATACCAAGCTTATAATGGAAAGTTCCCAACCCCTAAAGCAGTTATGTTTCAAGTAAAGGTAACCGCAAATTCAAAAGAGGAGTTATCTGTTTTTAATGATTTTCCAGAAGCGCCCCTAATTCGGTTATTGGTAAAAGGCTTGTCTGAGAATACTTTGATATATCGGTTATTCGAAGAACAGGTTGAAGGGTTTAAATTTAAAGATGCAAAAGATATAATTTGGCAGCTTACAATTGAAAAAAAAGAAGAAAAAACACTTTTATTTAATGTCATATCATCAACATACTGGTTTCATGATTTTAAATATGTTGACACTTTTGAAGCAACCACACATGCCGATAAAATCTAAACTATTGCAAATAGTTTGACTATATTATTAAACTAGTTCTACTTTTATTATAGTAACATCATTAACGATAGACTTTTTTTAGATAAAACTTTTCATTAATAATTAATTTTACCTAGTCTTCTATTTCTGTATTTAAATTAGTAGTTAAATAACAAATATCTATCTTCACTAAAATTACAGATAAAAGAAACACTACAGCAATTAAACCAGTTAAAATCATGAAATGAAAAGCGTTAAAATAGCTACTTAAGTAGCTGTTGCCAAAAATTTTCTATACTATTTTTGCTACATTAATGATATTAAAACAGCGCCTGTAACTACTAGAAAAAAAGCTTCATTATTAAATACTTTTTTTTAAATTAACAATAAGATTAAAAGTGCTTTTATCCAAAATAAATAGCTAACCTTTTACTAAGACTATGACAATTAAAAAGTGGTACTTCTTTAGTTTATTTCTCTTCACCTTATGTGTATTTTCACAAAGTGAAGATGCTATAAAAATTGCTGAACAGATTACAGCCTATAAAACAGATATTCGAGGTCCCTATAAAGATATTCGTTGGTTTTGTACTGACGGCAGTATTAGAGCTCCTAAAGAGCCGTGTCCCGATGAAATTGGTCCAGGTGTACAACATGCCAGATATAAGGACAATGTCGTTTCCTTAGGAAAAGAAAAACATATTTTCTTAGGACAGATTCTAGCATACACAGATAAAATAGAATTTTGGGATGCAGAAAATAACCAATCTCGATTAAAACAATACCAGCTTGATAAATATCTGCGCACGGTAGATAATGGTTGGGTAAACCAAAAAGGGCAGTTCTATCGTGGAGCCGTACAAGCCGAAGATGAAGAAGCTTGGGGCATCGATTTCTATAAATGGCTCCTAAAAGATGGCAAAAAACTTGAACAAAACTACTTTCTAATTCGGCAATCGTTAAAGGATATTCCCCATAATGGGGATGATAATTTGGCGCAACTTATGAGGAGTCAATCGAAGATCATTTCAGATATTTCACCTGCTTTTATGGATTTACGGGTAAAAATTCACGGGCAACCCGAAATTAATGATATCGAAAAAGTAAAGACTTTTAAGGAAAAAAATAGTACAAAACTAACCGCTGCTATCAACAAACAGTTAGAGGCTTTGGTGGTTACTATGACAGATTTTTACAAACCCATCGATATCAAGTCGTTCGAGACACGTACCTCTTTACTAAAGGAAACCAATATAGGTAAAGCTATACGAAACTATGCGACTACCAATAACAGTACAACGAGTCCCAACGAATTGATTCCCGCTACAGCAGAGTTGCTTCTACAGATTAGAGAGCGTTTAGTATCGGAAAAAAAAGCTGCAGCGCGCCTGCAACTATTAGATACGTCCCTAAAATTGGAAGAAATTATTTTTAAGAATGCACCACTTTGGAAAGCGAATACAATCAAAGAGTTATTGACTAAAATCTGCTATTTAGGTATGGCAAGTGCAGGTTCTGGCTATATAGAAGTTTGGGAATGGGAACAAATTCAAAGTACTCTAAGTGCTTACGAAACGGATAACATGTCATTAGAAACACTTACCGAAGTATTGGAAAATGCAAGAAGACAGGTTGAGTGGAGTGCTTCAATGGTCAAGGCTAATTATCAAGAAGTTGTAAATCAATACAGTGCTTTTGAACCGAAAACCTATGGTTTTATCGATGATAAAATTCGTGGTTCTATAGCACTTTACCTAGGAAAAAGTGTTGGAGAACTAGGCGATTTTATAGCAAAAGAATCAGCATTAACCAATAAGGTACTTGATATTCAAAACCAAAGTTCGTTTCGAGGCCTCAACCCAGGTTATGCCTTTGGTGAATTAGTCGTTATCGATGGTTCTCCCGATGACGTAGATGTCTTTTCTGATAAAATTTATATTTTTCAACGCCCCCCCTCCGATTTAAAACCAGTGGCTGGTATTGCTACCGTTGCAGAAGGTAATATGGTATCGCATGTACAATTACTTGCACGTAATTTGGGTATCCCCAACACGGCTCTATCCGATGAAAACCTTAAGGATTTGAAAAAGTATAACGGTAATCTGGTCTTCTATGCTGTTTCCAATAAAGGAAATGTGATTTTGAAATTGGAAAAAGACATGTCTACAGACGAGCGTGACTTATTTATAATAAAAGAACGTAAGGAGGAAAAAATAGAGGTTCCTATAGAAAATATTCGTTTAGGCGAAACCAGTATTCTTAATTTAAGAAATGTAGATGCAAACGATTCTGGAAATATTTGCGGTCCGAAAGCTGCCAACTTAGGGCAATTGAAAAAAATGTTTCCCGATAAAGTCGTAGAAGGTTTGGTTATTCCTTTTGGAATATTCAGGAGTCATATGGATCAAAATATGCCAGGACAATCTGTTTCTTACTGGATATTTTTAAACGATATGTTTTCCAAAGCCGAAAAAATGCGTGACCAGTTGGTTCCCGATCAGGATGTTGAAAACTATCAACTACAACAATTAAAAACCTTACGGGAGGCTATAAAAAAAATACAACTACAGCCCCATTTCATCGCCGAACTAGAAAAGGAATTTCAAGAAGTATTGGGTAATCCACTAGGCACAGTACCCGTTTTTCTACGTAGCGACACCAATATGGAAGACTTAAAGGATTTTACAGGAGCAGGTCTTAACCTTACCATTTTTAATGCGGTAGCTAAAAACAAAATACTTGAGGGCATCAAAGATGTTTGGGCTTCTCCATACACAGAACGTAGTTTTAAATGGCGTCAAAAATACCTACTGAACCCTGAAAACGTATTCCCTTCTATCCTGATTATCCCGAGTGTTGATGTGGATTATTCTGGGGTATTAATTACCAAGGGTATCAGTTCTGGAAACGAGCAAGATTTAACTATCGCCTTTAGTAGAGGTGCTGGAGGTGCTGTCGATGGGCAATCTGCGGAATCTTATTTGATAAAAGAATCTGCAGGATATCAATTACTCGCTCCTGCTCGTGAAGTTTACCATAATACGCTGCCTATAACAGGTGGTACAGGCAAAAAAGCGGCTACTTTTGAAACTTCGGTTTTGAACGAACAGAACATTGAAGAAATTCGACAATTTGCAAAGACCATTCGAAAAACACTTCCAAAAGCCACCAAATCGGATTATAAAGGTGCTTATGATGTAGAGCTCGGTTTTAAAAACAATAAACTATGGCTGTTTCAAATTCGACCTTTCGTTGAAAACAAAAAAGCGTTGAGTTCTGGATATTTGGAATCCATCACACCAAAAATAGACAAACAAAAAATAATTTTACTTTCTACAAAAATATAATATGAAACATCCATAACTAAATCTTAATCTCAAAGGAATGATGAAATGGATGTTATATGTGACTAAAAAAACAATAGATCTGAACACATGAAAAAGTACATAATATTAGGAATTACAATACTCTTCTCTTTCGGTTTTACACTAGTGAACTACTACCCCATAAATGGGTACGAACATACGGGTATCAAACGCTTAAAACGATTGGAACGTATTAAAAATGGTGAAATAAAGGACGCATCTACCCTTCCTATCGGTGCCATGAAAAACTGGAACGACATTCAACTCAATCTTATTTCAAGGAACGTAGATAGTACAGACTGTTTTTTTAAAACCGACGATGCTTTTCAGAAAGAAATTAATTCTCTTTTCAAGGGTTTAGATAAAAGTTACTCACTGGCTATTTTAGATATTTCAGATCCTTCGTACACACGTTATGCGCATCGTAACGGACAATTGGGCTACCAACCTGGTAGTGTCGGAAAATTAGCAGTCTTAACTGCATTGTTTAACCAATTGCAAAAAATTTATCCAGATTCTTTTGAAAAGCGCACAGAATTATTGCGAAATAAATCTGTAAAAGCAGGTGTTTGGGGACTTACAGATGAACACACCATTCCCATATACAACATTGAAAAGAACACACTAGTGAAACGACAAGTGATTGCCAGCGATGTATTTACCCTTTACGAATGGGCAGATCATATGCTTTCGGTCAGTAATAACGGTGCAGCCAGTATTGTATGGCGTGAGGTACTATTAATGTCAGCTTTCGGGAAGGCATACCCACAATTAACCGATGAACAAGCTTTGGAATATTTCAAAACTACTTCTAAAAAAGAACTCACCGATTTGAGCAACGATGTGGTTAATTTACCTCTTCGTGATTTAGGAATCACCTTTGACGAATGGCGTTTGGGGAGTTTTTTTACCAAAGGGGCTAATACCTATGTAGGTGATAAAGGAGGAAGTATTGGAACCCCTATTGGACTGATGAAATTTTTGGTACAATTAGAACAGGGAAAAGTAATAGATAAAGCGTCAAGCCTTGAAATGAAGCGGTTAATGTACATGACCGATCGAAGAATACGCTATGCACAAGCACCTGCTTTAAAAGAAGCTGCCGTCTATTTTAAATCAGGCAGTTTGTACAAATGTGATCGAAGCAATGGACAAATTTGTGGAAAATATATGGGCAATGTAACTAACTATATGAATTCCGTAATCATTGTAGAACATCCCGATAACTGCAAGTATATGGTGGTATTAATGACTAATGTACTTCGAAAAAACTCCGCAAGTGATCATATGTACTTAGCTTCTAATATTGATAAAATTATTAGAAAATAGACAACTTACTTAAGCGCCTGTAGAGCTTCCTTAGCAAATGTTCTCAGTTTTAAATCATTACTTTCTACGTAATTTTCCACAATAGAGATGTATTTTTTATCTTTTTGTTGTTGAATTAAATAAAGTACAGCCAGCTTTAATTTAAGGTCATTTCCTTTTAATAAGATTTGAAAACACTCTAGTTCTGTTGGAATCTTATGCATAATTTTTTGCATAATCTCCTCTGACGAAATATCCAAGGCAGATTCTTCAATAATAGGTAAAAGTGTTCGCTTCAGATTTCCAGTAAGCAGGTTATCCAAAAATTCTATTGCATTTGTACGTGCTTCTTGCTGATCGTTCAGGAGCCCCTCATAGACCATTTCTATATCTTTTTGAGTATATTTCAATCCTAATAATCTAAAAATCCGTTCAAGGCCAGCATCCAACCTCCGTTCTAATAATTCCAACAAACTAGTTCGAGCATCTCGCTCTTCAAGGCTTATTTCTTTATGTGATTTTTTACGATTCCTATAGGAAATAATAATTTGAGAATGCATGGCAGATACCGTCATATGATAGAGTTTACATTCATCGAAAATCAAATCGACTACTTTGTACTTATCAAATTTCAATTCAGAACGATTTTTTCGTAAATCGCTTAAGGCGCGAATCACTTCGAGACGAATGCTCAAATCGGTATCATTTAAAAGTTGAAAAAGAGCAGTTACTGCTATCTGTGAATTAAAAGATTTCATAGCCATTGGGATAAACCTACAAACTTCCAAGGTATGCATCCTCTTTTTTACAACCATGGCCAGTTCAGACATCATTTTATCTCCATAATTCCTTAAGGCTGTTATAGTGGCATCTCTATAGACCTTTTGAGGTAGAAAAGAAATTAAATCTGATACAAAAATCTCGCTCATACTAATACCCGCCGATTCAATAGCTGACCTTACCATCATTTCTTCTTTACTCTTAAAATATTGAGTAATGAACGGATAGAACTTATGGATATTTGAAAAACCAATAACTAAAAGTAATAGTCTTAATTCACTTTCTGAATATTGTTTATTAACAGATGCATCAATCCTCGTCTGAATACGCCCAGATAAATCATAAGTCACTTTTAGTGTATGATTATCACGCGCTTCACGAGCCAAACAATACAATGCTGCATTAGCAATACGAATCTTTGCATGGTCTAAATAGGTATCGTACACCAAAGTACTATTTTTATCGGCATATAACAATATGTATTCTAAAGTAGCCAGAGTCAGGTTATTATCTTCTGTATTTAACAACTCTGAAACGTTGCTTACCATGGCTTTGGTATTAAGGTAATATAGGTTTTGTATGGCAGCTGTTTTTACCTTGGAAGATGGATGCTGAAGCAACGATTGAACATCATCAAGAAATCGTTTATCATTGATTTCCATCAATTTTTGCAGCATAAACAAAATCTGCTCTTCTGTTCCGTTTTTGAATACGCTTCTCATTCCTTGAACAGTTGAAGCTTTTTTTACTACAGCTTTTGTGGCTTTATTCGTTTTTTCGGTAACTACTTCCAAATTAAATCTGAAGGTCTTGAAATATTCCTTCCTTACCTGAAAAATAAAATATACCCACAACACCACCAATAATATAATAATTCCAATAATATAAACTGAGGGAAGTTCCAAGCCTCTAACCACAAAAATTAAGACAAATCCAGCAACTCCCGTTGCAATGCTGTCAACCACTACATCTATAAAAGATTTAGTTTTGTTCTTTAAATCAAAAGGAATGGGTAAGGTCAAAAGTTCGGTGGCACTTTTATTTACAGATTGTTTTAGCACACCATCCATGGCTTTAATCAGTACTATAATAGCCAATTCTGGAAATACTAAAAACAACAAACAGCCCAAAAGAATCCCCAAAGGCAATAAGATTAACGAAAACCCAACCCCCCAGATTCCCACAATACGATGTGTAAAAAATAGTTGAATCCCTAGTGACAACAAGTTAAAAGTCGAGAACCAAAAACCAAAAAAAGAAGTCAGTGCCTCCGGATCGGTAATGGCTGCAGAAGCGAAGTCACTAAAGAGATAATCTACTAGTTTAGCGACTACCACACTAACCGCAATAATCAAAGCTATATAAGAAAGGTGTTTTGACTTCTTTATGAGTGCAAAAGGCCGCTCTTTATGAGTTGTAACACGCTTTTTCTGTTTAAATGCATTTAATTTTACAACCCTCAATTTCCATATCATCCGAAGTAGTGGAATACAAAAAACCAATAGGCAAGCCGCTAAAAAAAGGAGCATTTCACTTGCCACAAAAGGCGCTAATACTGAGGTTAAATAGCCTCCAAAAATACCTCCTAGAATGGCACCCGAGCCAATAAATCCAAACAATCGTTTAGCCTCCCTAACATTAAACACCATATTAGCTAATACCCAAAACTGAGATGCCGATAGTACAGCATAAATAGCAACCCAAACATAAAAAAAATATAGCGTCCAGCCATTTAACAAATTGAATTTGAATAAAACCCCTAAGCCTATCAACAGAATAATAGAAGACAAAAGTGTGACTTCAATAATTTCTCTTAGAAGGAACTTTGCCAGCGCCTTAGAGTATGCAAAGGAACTTAAAACCGCCGTAAAAGCGACCAAAAGAAACGCAATAGGAAGCTGCTCAACCCCTAACTTCGATAAGAAAAGGGCATTAACAGTAGGCTTAATAATTAATAAGACAGCAATAATGATAAAAATGTACCCTGTCATAAGAAAGGAAACCCTGTACTCTCCCTCCCTAATGTCGAATACTTTCTTTACTAAATTTCTGAACATATCATAAATCAATGGTATTTGTTTACTCAACTAAAGTCAACTAGAAGCGTTTTCTAATAACTTTTTCTACGGGTTTTACCAAATTACGAATAATTTGCTCTCCATTAGCATCATCAATCAAGGCTACCAAGATATATCTTCTATTAGGATCTTTGCCCCAAACTAAAACAGAATCGGAATGATAGGTTTTCCATGAGCCAGATTTACGGAACAAACGCGCATTGGGGGCTATTTTATCGAGCGTATTCACAAATTTGTGATGCAACTCAGGATTTTCCATAATGTTCAGCATTTGCTTAGAACGTTTTTCATTAACCAGTTTACCATTGGCCAAAAGATAATAATACCGACATACTTGGGTTACTGATGCCGCATGGCTTAAATTTTTAAGAGGCTCTCTATTGGTATTTCCACCGCCTCCGTAGCGCTTACCTACCCACAGTCCTCCACCTTTATCTTCGTCATAAAATTCATATTTAGGGTCGGTCATAACTGCTTCTATTTTTTTATACCCTACCCTATCAATCATTCGAGTGGAGGCTTGATTGTTCGATTTACTAATCATCAACCTCATATCTTTTTTAACCTCAGCAGTTTCTTTCAATTCCCCTTTATCTATAGCATCCATAGCTGCCAATAAAACGGCTATTTTGGGTAGACTAGCGGCGTACATCATGTAGTTACCATTAATACGAGCAAACCTTACCTTATCAGGATTACTTAAGTCAACGATACCAACCGCCATTTTCTTTTGATCTATTAGCGATTTCCACTTTGAATTTGACATTAACTCTTGTTCAAGGTTTTTTTGAAGAGTCATATCAATCATCTTACTTAGCGGCATAATTTTGGCGTCTTCTATTTGAATAGGCAAATCATTCTGTCCAATTAAATTAAGACCAAGAAACAAAAAAATAGGTAAAAAAATTGATTTTATTTTCATTCAATTTTAAGGATTAAAATATAGTTATTAAAAGATTCTTAGTGCCTGTTTATACATCTGGTAAATTTAATGATTTATCTCGTCTTAAACCGCTACTTAAGTAGCAGTTAAAACAAAGTTCAATACCTATATTTGTAATGAATCTAGACTGTGATTATTTATTATTTTCCACATGGGTTTTAATTAATGTTTACATGAAATAACTTAATAATGAATTTAAAAGATGGAGTTAAATACTCTGACAACAAAGTATCCATAGAAAGCAATCGGCTTGGTGATTTTGTTAAAAACAAAAGCAACTCTTTAATCGATAGATTAGAGAGTTTCGAAGATATTATTAGCCTTGAGGTAGGTGACACTAGTCTTTCTAGAGCAAAAACTCTCGAAAGAGAATTCAATATTAGACAACTCTACATCAAGTATGAAGGCGACAACCCAACTGGAACTCAAAAAGACCGTATAGCTTTTGCCCAAATATACGATGCTCTTAGACGAGAGTTTGAAGTAGTTTCCCTTGCCACATGTGGAAATTACGGGGTAGCAATGGCTTTGGCTTCAAATTTAGGTGGTATGCATTGTAAAATATATATTCCCGAAAGTTACCATACAGAGCGCATTATAGAAATGAAAAAGTTGGGAGCAGAAATCATTCGGCTTCCAGGAGGTTATGAAGAGGTGGTAAAACAAAGCAGTAAATTGGCTCTAGAACATGGTTGGTACGATGCAAATCCAGGTGGAGCAAATACAGCGCTTCAAATTTCAGCCTACGCGCAAATAGCCTATGAAATTTATGAAGATTTGGGTGATGCTCCAAAATACTGTGCCGCACCTGTTTCTAACGGCACTTTATTTGCTGGAATTTACAGAGGTTTTGCTAGTCTTTACAAAAAAGGGAAGACTTCAAGAATGCCAAAAATGATTGCTGCCTCATCGAGCAGAAAAAACCCTATAGTGCAGTCTTTTTTACAAAAAAAAGACTATTGTACAGACCTTAGGCCAGAGTCTATAAAAGAAACCAAATATAATGAACCCTTAATCAATTGGCATAGTTTTGATGGAGAAGAAGCATTATATGCCATTAAAAGTTCTAAAGGTGAAGCATACAATGTTAGTGATAAAAAAATGAGAGATATGAGTTCCTATTTATTAAAAAAGGAAGGTCTTCGTATCCTACCAGCTTCAACCGCGGGTTTAATAGGCCTTTTAGATATGCATGAAAAATTAAACTTTGAACCAGACCGTTTTGTAGCGGTATTAACAGCAAAAAATTAAAATTAAATGAAAAAAAAAATAGATGGTAAAGCATTAGTGTATTGTCAAGATGCTTTTAATACCCCAGAAGGAAAAACAGCCCATGGTCTTGTACGATTTACAGAACGTTATGACATTGTAGGTGTTATAGACAGCAATTATGAAGGAAAAGATGCTGGTAAAGTCTTGGATGGTAAAAACAAGGGAGTTCCTATATTTAATAGTATTGAAACTGCGATAAAAGAACTTAAAGAAAAGGGAGCAATCCCTCAAACGCTTGTTATTGGTCTTGCTCCAGATGGTGGTAGGTTACCTATAATCGCAAAAGATGCGATAAAAAAAGCATTAACGTTAGGATGGAATGTAGATAGCGGTCTACATGACTTCTTGACCAACGATAAAGAACTTGTAGCTCTAGCAAAACAAAATGACTGCCGCATACGCGACGTTCGAAAAACACCAGATAGAGATACCTTACATTTTTTTACAGGAGAAATAGAAAAAGTTGATTGCCTAAAACTGGCTGTTTTAGGGACAGATTCTGCCATAGGAAAACGTACAACTGCTCAAATAATAGTACAAGCATTGGACAATGAAAGCAGGAATGCCGTAATGATTGGTACTGGACAAACTGCTTGGATGCAAGGCGCAAAATATACTATGATTATGGATAGCTGTATCAACGACTTTGTTTCAGGCGAAATAGAACATGCTATAGTAAGTGCTTTTAAAAATGAAGACCCCGATGTTATTGTTATTGAAGGACAGGGTAGTTTAATGAATCCTGCATATCCAGGGGGTTTTGAAATTCTAGCAGCGGGTCGTCCAGATTATGTTATTTTACAACATGCTCCTAAACGACTGGAATACGATGGTTTTCCAGGTTATAAACTACACGCCTTAAAAAAGCAAATTCAAGCCATTGAAATGATTTCAGGAAAAAAAGTACTTGCTATTACAGTAAACCACGAAGGCATGACACCTGAAGAAATTACACCTGCTTGCCAAAAGATTACTGAGCAAACAGGATTACCTGCTTTTGACATCTTAGCTCACGGTGCAGACAAGCTAATTGATATTATAGAAAAAGAAATAAAAAAGAAGCGCGTAACTTAATGAAAATAAACAACGTATCATACGAGCGCTTAGAACTAACAATGGGTAGCCCTTACACCATTGCTTATGAAACCATATCCCAAACTACCAATTTTATCTTGAAAATTGAGACTTCAAAAGGATTGGTAGGATATGGATGTTCTGCACCCGACCCTGTTGTTACTAGAGAAACAAGCAATCAGGTCGAAAATACTATTAAAACTGTCATTATTCCCTTTTTATTAGGTAAAAACCCTTTCATGCTTTCTGAAATATTAGAAGGACTAAAACCGCTTCTAGATGTTAAATCTTCTGCATTGGCTATGGTAGATATGGCATTATTTGATATGGCATCTAAGAAAATGGAGGTTCCTCTCTATCAGTTCTTAGGAGGCTATAGAACCTGTATACCAACAAGTATTACTATAGGAATTCTACCTGTTGCTGAAACTTTAAAAATAGCTTCAGAATGGGTTGAACAAGGTTTTTTTATATTAAAGGTTAAAGGAGGTATTTCTCTAGAAGAAGATATTGATAAAATGGTACGTTTGCGAGAAAAATTTCCGAATGTACAACTGCGCTTTGATGGCAACCAAGGATATTCTGTAGAAGATGCTGTAGCATTCTTTGCTTCTACAAAAGATGTTGGCATTGAGATATTTGAACAACCTACAAAAGTAGGAACAGGCGAGAAACTTAGAAAGGTTTCTGATCAAATAGATATCCCAGTAATGGCAGATGAAGGCATTAAAAGTTTACAAGATGTTTTTAGGTTGGCGCAAAATAGATTTGTAGATATGGTAAATATCAAACTAATGAAGGTTGGTGGAATTGTGGAAGGCATGCATATTAATTCTGTCGCCAAATCTGCCAATATAGATGTCATGGTTGGATGTATTGATGAGTGTAGGTTAGGAATAGCAGCAGGATTACACTTTGCACTATCCAGACCTAATATAAAATATGCAGATTTAGATGGGCATTTGGACATGGAGAACGACCCATTCAAAAATTTGTTCAAAATTAAAAAAGGTATTTTATACCCAAGCGAACATCCTGGATTAGGAAAAATTATACTATAATGTTAGAAATTGCCATTATTTATACAGGTTTTTTGATTACAGCATATGCCGTCATCGCAAACGATGTCATACAAACTTTAGGAACCTTTATCGCTTCAAATAATAAAACCAAATGGTGGGTACAATGGGCTTTTGCTTCCAGTATTTTGGTAATCACCTTATGCTACGGTTGGTATTTAAACGCTGGAGACGTCTCTTATGGAAGGTTAGAAAAAATTCCCTTACCAGGTAACGTGCCTTGGTGGTATTTATTAGCCCCTATATCATTATTGATCATTACACGATTGGGAATACCTGTGAGTACTACTTTTATGATTTTGAGTATTTTTTCTACTGGACAAGTTATTGAGAAAATGATATTAAAGTCTGTGTTGGGATATTCTTTGGCTTTTGTATCTGCTTTGGTACTCTATTATTTTATTGCTAAACGTTTTGAATCAAAAGCATCCTTACGCTTGATGGATAAGAAAAAGCAAAAAACATATTGGCTAGTAGCGCAATGGTTTTCAACAGGCTTTTTGTGGTCTCAGTGGCTGATACAAGATTTTGCCAATATTTTCGTGTTTCTACCTCGTAAACTAGAATGGCACGAACTGGCGATATCGCTGACCATTATTCTTATGATTATGGCCTATATATTCAATCAACGTGGAGGAAAAATTCAAGGCGTCGTAAATCAGAAATCAAATACGAAGCATATTCGCTCCGCTACAATAATAGATTTATGTTATGGTTTGTTGCTCTATTTCTTGGGTACATTAAGCTCTATACCCATGAGTACTACCTGGACATTTATCGGTATTTTGGCAGGAAGGGAAATTGCCATCAACTATTTATTAGACAAAGAGAAACTTAAGATTACCTATTCTCTTATTCTTAAAGATTTTGGTAAAGTAAATATAGGCTTGATGGTAAGCATATTGATTGCCTATTTGATACAGTACCTTAAATAGTACTGGTAAATTCTATCAATAAACGAGTGTTTAATGTTGCATTGGCATCTCCACGAACCGAGCCTGAAACAGGCATGGTATTCTCGTAATGTACACTTGAACAAACGGGTATATGCATATTTGCTGTCGCCATACCATTGCTAGGGTCAAAACCTATCCAGCCAGCACCAGGAACAAAAACTTCTATCCAAGCATGCAATTCATATTGAGGGTTTTCTACATCAATATAATAATACCCACTCACAAACTTTGCTGCTAAACCAAGGTTACGCAACAATTGTATTTGCATCCAACTTAAATCACGGCAAGACCCTGTTTTTCCTTCAAAAGTTTCATCTGGATGAAATGGAATACCCGTTTCTCTAGTTTCTAAAACAAAATCTTTATGTATTTGTATGGTTAGCTGCGATAAAAAAGAAATGGTATTTGATTCAACATTTTTAAGAATTCCTCTTGCATAATCAAGTAACGAATCACTAATTTTAGTCGAAACCAAGTAAAGTGTTAACAAAGGAAATAACTGTTTGGTATACTCAAACGGAATTTGATTACAACGTGTTGGATACACTAAAAAATTGAAAGATTGAAAAGGTTTTATTTTCAATATCGCTTGAGATTTTATATTGATGTGTTTATGCATCCCATCAAACCAACAAAAGTGTACCACATTACCTTCGGCATCCAACTGTTCTGAAATTCCTGAAGGTGTAATTGAAAAATTTAAATCATATGATAGTAAATCAAGAAAAGGCATACTTTTAGGCTTGAACCTTAAATAATGAGGCTCAAGAAACACTTCTTTTGTAAAACTGTATGTTGTTTCATGAACAATTTTTATTTGCATCTATGATATACTTATTTTTATATAGGGTTATTTGTATTCCTTAATCTTCTATTTGTAAGTGGTCTCCTAAATTTAGCTGTTTCGCTTGCGTTGAAAAAAAAGAATCATAAAAATGCACAGAAATAGCATTCAAGCGCTCCTGAAAATCATCAATATATTCATGTAGCCCACCATTAAAAATATCTTCTATGTCTGTAAATTCTAATTCCGCTTTAAGCTTCCCTAGCTGTTTTTCCGCACTAGTACTAAATCCTCCAGAATTCCCAGTAATAGCATATAACGATTGTTCTGCTTGAATAAGACAGCATAATATAGATCGTGGAAAAGTCTTATCTAAAATCAAAAACTCTGAGATATTCAGAGCAGTAAGTCTTCCATACTTTTTTCGGTACATATCATAGGCACTTACAGATTTCAATAAAGCAGCCCATTGCATTAAATCTAATGGCGTACCAACAGCCTCAGAAGTAGATAATAAAATATGGTATTTCACATCAATAACTCTTGAAGTTTTATCGGCACGTTCGAGCAACTGTCCAATCTTTCCAAAATGCCAACCATCATTTCTAGAGATGGTCGAGTCAAAAATCCCGTAAAGTAGCTGACAATCCTCTCTAATTTTCTTAAAAAAACTTCTGGGGTCACTAGTTTTCCATCGCTTTTTCTCCAAGCCTTCCTTTACAAAAAAATAGATGGAATTTATTTGTTCCCAAACCTCTTTGGTTATTTCAGGTCGTATGGCTCTAGCGTTCTCTCTAGCATTATTAATACAACTATAAATAGAATTTGGGTTTTGAGGGTCAAAACCTAAAAAATAGATTACTTGTTTTTTTTCTACTTTTTGATATAAAGACTCATACAACGGCCAATCTCCTGTAATGACTACTAAAGGTTTCCACTGCTCGATACTATTGGAAGGAAACTCCAGAGCGAGATTAAAATTAACATCCATAAAACGGGCATAATTTTCTGCCCTTTCTATGTATCTATTCATCCAATACATAGTATTTGCTACTCTACTTAACATACATTTTTATTTTATTTATTATCTAATACCCATGTATCTTTACTCCCCCCACCTTGGGAAGAATTAACAACTAAAGACCCTTTAGTCAGCGCTACTCGTGTAAGCGCTCCTGGAATTATTTTTACACTTTTTCCATACAAAACATAGGGTCTCAAATCTACATGCCTACCTTCTATACTGTCCTCTGTCATGGTTGGCACCCTAGAAAGATTAATCATAGGTTGCGCTATATAATTTCTGGGATTATTCTTAACTTTTATTGTAAACGCTTCAATTTCTTTTTTAGATGCATGAGGCCCTATCAACATACCGTAACCACCAGAACCATCCGTTTGTTTTACGACAAGTTTACTTATATTTTCAATAACATATTTTAAATCTTGGTCTTCTGCACAAATGTAGGTTTTGATATTAGGCAATAGCACGTCTTCACCCAAATAATACTTAATCAATCTCGGGATATAAGCGTAAACAGCCTTATCATCGGCAACACCAGCTCCTGGAGCATTTACAAGAACGACATTCCCTTTTAAATATGCTTCAAATAAACCAGCTGTACCTAACAAAGAATTTTTATTAAAAACTAAGGGATCTAAGAATTCATCATCTACCCTTCTATAAATCACATCTACTTTTTTAAGTCCTTTAGTTGTCATCATATAAACGACATGATTCTTTACCACTAAATCCTTGCCCTCAACTAGTTCTGCTCCCATTTGATGCGCCAAATAAGCATGTTCAAAATAGGCCGAATTATAAATTCCCGGAGTTAGAACAGCTATAGTGGCTGAAGATTCTTGAGTTAGTGATTCTAACATATCTCTTAAATAATGTGAATAATCATGAACGGGTCTCACGTGTAGTTTCTCGAATAATTCTGGAAAAGTACGTTTAAGAATCTCCCTGTTTTCTAACATATAAGATACTCCTGAAGGGCATCTAAGGTTATCTTCTAAAACATTAAAATTCCCTTTTTCATCTCGAATTAAATCCGTACCAGAGATGTGACTCCAAACATTTTCGGGAGGTTTTAACCCTACACACTCTTTAAGATAACCAGCACTCGATAGCACCAAATCGCGCGGAATGATTTTATCTTTCAGCACCTTTTGATCATTGTAAATGTCATCAATAAACATATTCAAGGCAACTATTCTTTGCTCTAAACCTTTGGCTAGCAGATCCCAATCAGACCCACTCACTATTCTTGGAATGATGTCTAAGGGAAGAATACGTTCAACACCCTGATTATCACTATAAACATTAAAAGTCATCCCTAATGACAATTGAGCCCTATCTGTAGCATGCTGTAAAAACTCCAGTTTACTTCTACTTAATTTTTCTAATCGTTTCTTAAATAGTTCATAGCTTGGGCGCACTTCATTAGAAGCAGTAAACATTTCGTCATAAAACCCTTTGGTTTCATATTGAGAAAAATCAATTTTGGACATGGTATTGGTTTTGTAAATTATTGGATCGTATATTTCTTTAAAGTATTATTAAAGGATCTAGCATAGAACTACAAGGTCGAATCAAAAAAATGATGACCTATCAGCTATGCATATGTTAGTTTTTATAAATATACAGAATATGACCGAGAGTTGATGCTACTCAAGTAGCAGTTCACTAAATAGTATCGTAGTATATTACTAAACTTATCAAATTAATACAACGTATATGACTATAAAACATCATTAACAAAGGCTTTATTTTCGCTAATAGAATTCTAAATAAATAATATACATAAAATAACAAGCTATTGCTTTAACAAGTATCTTTAAGCGTATTCATATCCTATTTAAAATGGTTTATATAAGTAAGTTCAACGCACTACAAGGTAGACCTTCAAAGCACAAAAATTGTCGCTCCTGTACAAATTAACTAATTTGAGAACAGTTACTAAAGGTTCTATCACTTTTTCAAGAGAACTTGACTACATTTATTATTAATTTAAATATAAATTGGGATTGGATGAACTATTAGGACAGGAATTAGAAATCATTTGGAGCAAAAAGGAAAATATTAAAATCCATAAAACAACGTAAATGGCTCTAAGCTAATTTGAATATCAAACGCATTAAAAAACAATATTTTTAAAAAGATACTATGGAAACATTAAGGGAATTTCTAGAATTTGAAATTATTACTTTAGGAAAGAATACTATACGTATTTACACCTTGATGACTATTGTATTAATTTTTCTGATCACCAAATTAATATTATGGTTAATTAAGAAAACTCTTTTTAGTAAAAGTCGGTTTAATAAACTTGATAGAGGAAGTATTTATGCATTATTTCAGATCATTAAATATGTTATTTGGGTTATTGCAATTGGTTTAGTTTTAGAAACTATTGGTGTTAAAGTAACCGTATTAATTGCGGGGTCTGCGGCTTTACTTGTTGGCATCGGATTAGGATTACAGCAAACATTTAACGATGTGCTCTCTGGCATCATATTACTTTCAGAAAAATCTATAAGAATAGATGATATTCTAGAAATCGACGACGATATAGTCAAAATTCAGAGTATCGGATTACGAACATCCAAAGGTTTAAATACAGATGACATTTCTGTTATAATTCCAAATTCGCTAATTACAACCAATAAAGTAATTAATTGGAGCCACCAGACAAAGAAAACGCGCTTTAGAATTGATGTTGGAGTTGCTTATGGTAGTGATGTAGATTTAGTTATAAAAATTTTAGAAGAAAGTGCCTTTGAGCATCCAGATATTTCTGATAGAGAATTAACAGAAGCACGACTCGTTAATTTTGGAAATTCATCTTTAGATTTTCAAATTTTGTTTTTTAGCAAAAATATATTTCGAATAAGTAAAGTAAAAAGCGATATCCGCAGAATTATCAATAAAAAATTTATTGAAAACAATGTTTCAATACCTTTCCCTCAAATAGACTTACACTTAAAATCAAATCATACTAAATTATTCAAATAGTTTGGATATTAAAATGGTGCTTACTTGATTTACTAATGCTTCTTTTAGTTTAACAAAAAAAATATCAACTAATATATTATTGTTCTACTGCTTACTCTTTGTACAGCAACGGCCTTTTTTTTGCTCATTAAAATCTACTGCATATATCTCTTTATAAATGTCATCTAAAGAAACCTGTATACTGTAAATTTGATAGCTTAAAACCATCTCATCTAGCAACTAATTTTATAAGATAGTTGATCTACTGAATTTATAAGAGACCTTGAAACCATACAACTGCAATGAATCAAGAATATATTTAATTATTTATTTTAATAACATTAATAATTTAAAACAACAAAACTACAAGCAAAACCGTTTTTTAAGAAATTTAAGCAGTAAGATTACTCTCGGTTCATGAAACATTCATACAAAAACAGAATTACTTTCAAAGTTTTAATAGGCTATTGTATACTTGGCATTTTAGCTACAATCTCTGGGTTTTTAGTGCTTTCTGAAATAAAAACGTTTACACAATTACAAAAACAAGATATTTCAGACCGAAATAAGATTATAAAAACAGGTAGTTTAATAGCCGATATTTATAAAAATGAAAGTTTAGCAAGAGCTGCATTACAATTAAACTCTAGCTCTAAGTTTAATGAGTATCTTGATGAAAACGAAAAATTGCTATTAAAAATAGATTCGTTAAACCTTATGGTTTATGGCACTGCACAAGAATTAATTTTAGACAGTATTAAATTAATTATCGATAAAAAACTCAATAATATTACCGATTTAAAACATCTAAAACATAATGATAATTCAGAAGAATCAATCAATAATGCTATCAATAAATTAGGTTCCATCGATTCACTTTTAGGCAAAGTCACCTTAGGCGACCTTGTTAAATCCCCCAATACTTTAGATAATAAAACGCGTAAACAATTTGAGGAATATGTTAGAATACTTAACAAATATAACCCTCAAGACTCCATTAATAGTATTGAGCAAAAGCAAATAGATTCTTTACTCTCTATTTCTAAAAATATGCTAAAGGATGCTCAAATAAAGTCGAACAACCAACGTATATCTCTACAAAAAAAAGAACGACAACTCATTGAAAACGATTTAACTATTTCTAGAAAGCTACAAGAGCTTTTAAATAATTTAGAAACCGACATTATTCTTTATGCCAGCAATATGAATAAGCAACGAGAAGAAACTCTAAACCACAGTAAAAACATTATTCTATTTGCGGCAGGAATTAGTTTTATTATCATAATCCTTTTTTCTATTATTGTTTTAAATGATTTTTGGAAAGCACAACGCTACCGAAAACAATTAGAGCAAGCTAATAAAACGACATCATCACTTTTAAAAAGTAGAGAGCAATTAATTTCTATGGTAAGTCATGATTTAAGAACACCATTAAGTACGATATCTGGTTTTAGTGAATTACTTCAAAAATCTGCCTATAACATAAAAAACAATAATTACATAGATCATATTAGAAGTGCCTCAAACTATATGTGCCAATTGGTAGATGATCTTTTAGAGTTTTCAAAACTTGAAAATGGTAATATATCTATTGAATCGGTTCCTTTCAATTTAGAAAAACATATAGGTGAAATTATCCAAAACGCTAAAAGCATTCTTCAAGACAAACCAATAAATATTGTTGTTAAGCATGATACGTTTATCAATAAACTCATTATTAGCGATCCGTTTCGAATGAAACAAATTCTATATAATTTAATCATAAATGCCTATAAATTTACTAAAGAAGGGACTATTACAGTTGAAAGTTCTCTAAAGCAAGACACGAATATATTAGAAATTTCTGTTAAAGATACCGGTATTGGTATCAACAAAGATCAAAAAGAAAGTATTTTTAAGGCATTTTCTCAAGCCGATAGTAACGAAGAGAATAAGCAAAAAGGATTTGGATTAGGGTTAACTATTTCGAAAAAGCTAGCAGAATTATTAGGCGGCGAATTAACTTTAGAAAGCGTATTAAATAAGGGTAGTACTTTTACTTTAAAAATACCAATAACATTTTTAAATAAGCCACTTAACAAGCCTATAGAACCTGAAAATGACGTAATGTTTAATTTAAATGCTATAATTGTTGAGGATGATGCTTCTATACGGCAACTTTTAAAAAATCTTTTAAAACAGTATAATATTAAAACTTATGTTTTTGATAATGCCCAAACCGCTCTTAAAACAATTGATAATATAGATTACGATTTTGTTCTAACCGATATTCAGCTTCCAAAAATGAATGGCATACATTTTATGGAAACACTTAAAAATCACAAATCATACAACAAGCAACCTATTATTGCTATGACAGGGCGCGCTAATATGTCTAGAGAAGATTATATAGATAGTGGTTTTTCAGAAATCCTAATAAAGCCATTCAATTCTAACAAAATTCAAAGTGTTTTACAGCGTTTTTTTAAAATTAAGCCATTGACCACCAATGGTTATACTTCAGATAATGAAAACACAAAAAAAGAAGGGTTCAATATTGTGTCTTTAGGAGCTTTTCTAAACCATGATGTTACTGCAATAAAAAGTACATTGAACACCTTTTTAGAGGATACTAAAAAAAATTATTTGCTATTAAAAGAAGCAAAAAAAAATAACGATACGACTTCATTTAATAATATTAGTCATAAAATGATTAATATGTTTAAACTATTAGGAGTTAAGGAGGTTATTCCTTTTCTAGAAGTATTTGAAACTACAAAAACAATTGATAATCAATCTTTTATTGATTTTGAAAAAGGTCTTAATAACTTTGTTTCTTCATTAGAAGCTTACCTTAATTAAGTTTATATTCCTTCATTTTGTTGTAAAGTGTTTTTCTTGTAATGCTTAACAACTTTGCTGCTTGGGTTTTATTATTATCAACCTCTTTTAAAGCATTTATAATAAGCCCTTTTTCATTTTCTTTAGTTGAAAATCTATTTGGTAAAACGTTGTTTTCATTTGTTTGCCTTAATTCGGTAGGCAAAGCATTTACCTCAATAATTTCTGATTGAGTTAATAAAGTAGCTCTTTTAATAATGTTAGACAACTCTCTTAAATTGCCAGGCCATTGATAATTTTGAAAAATGGTTAACACATCTTTTGAAAACCCCAAAATTGATTTATTTAGCTGCTTATTAGCCTTATCTAAAAAGAAATCTGCATAAAGAATTAAATCGTCATTTCTATCTTTTAAATTGGGTACATTTATAGAAAATTCATTTAAACGATGGTATAAATCTTCACGAAAATTACCTTTTTCTACCGCACATATTAAATCTTCATTGGTAGCTGTAATTAAACGAATATCAACATTAATTTCGTCGCTACTACCAACAGGTTTCACTTTTCTTTCTTGTAAAGCTCGTAATAATTGAACTTGATTTTCGTAAGTTAAATTACCTACTTCATCTAAAAAAAGTGTACCACCGTTAGCCGATTCAAAATGTCCAATTCTATCATTTTCAGCACCTGTAAAAGCTCCTTTTTTATGTCCAAAAAACTCACTGGATGCGATTTCCTTTGGTATAGCTCCGCAATCAACAGCAATAAAAGGCTTATCGCTACGCAAACTTTCTAGGTGAATGGCTTTTGCAACCACCTCTTTTCCGGTTCCGCTTTCACCATTTATAAGTACTGACATACTGGTTGGTGCCACCAAATGAATATATTCGTTTAACGTTTTCGATACGGTACTTATCCCTTTAACAAAGTCTAAAGTTGTTTTGCCTGCTTCTTTTCTATTTTTTTCTTGAGAAATTAATGGACTGGTGATTTTATCTTCTAATGCATTACCAATAACTTCTAAAACTTCATCTGGGTTAAAGGGTTTAGATATATAATCAAAAGCACCTTGTTTCATGGCTTGCACAGCTGTAGAAACTTCGGCGTAACTAGTCATTAAAACTACAGGAATTGGGCGTTTACTATGTTTTATTTGTTTTAGTAAGGAAATCCCATCGCCATCAGGAAGACGCAAATCAGTAAAAAGTAAATCGTAGTTTTGTTTTTTTAACTGAATAGCTGCATTATTAATATTATAACATACATCAACTTCATAGTTATGCCGTTTGAGGAACTGCTTTAACATTTCCGAAAATGCCACATCATCTTCAACTAATAGGATATATTTCATAAAAATTTATCGTTGCTATAAAAATATTAAGAAAATTTGATTCCTATATCTAAAAAAAACATAAAAAAAGGACGTTTTAACATAAACGCCCTTTTAATAAAAATTGAATTTGAAGATTTTCACTTCCTTCAATTACTTTATTTTACTTCTTTAATATCACCTTCTTCCAACCAGTTTCCATCTTTGTCTATATACAACGTACTTTCGCTCTCGTCCATAGTAAGCACCAGTTTATATTGCTCACTACTGTTTACATAAGCTTTACTAATAGTAGCTGTTGCAAAATTTTCCTTAATAGCTTTAATAACAGCTTCTGGTAATTTGTCTAAAGAAATTTCTTTAAACTCTTCATTCATAGTAATAGTAATTACTGCATTTGGCACAATGTTGTTACTCAATGCAAAAGTTGACATTCCACAAGTTAAAATTGCTACTGATAAAATTAATTTTTTCATGATTTTGGGTTTTAAAATTATTAATTATTTTATAAACATAGAGAAACAAATATGCCATAAATGATTATCTAGCTGTTAAACACTATAATGTTTTGACTTTCAGTATAATAAAAAATTAGGGCAATTATTTACTAAAACATATTTTGTGTAAAATGTGTGTAATGATGTTTTGAGTTGAGTAAAATTTACTCAACATAATTAGAAATCTCGTTTTAACTGCCCTTAAAAAAATGACGTGTTAACATAACCAAGCTATAAAGCAATTTGGCTACGTTTAAGTTTTTTATGTTAATAACTATCTTAATAAATTATCCTTTTTAAATATTTTATTAAAACAGTTATTAATTACTTTTAACCTAGAATTTGGTTCTACTATACCTTACCCGTATATTAGGATTAAAATGGGAATCAGGTGAAAAACCTGAACTGTTCCCGCAGCTGTAAGCTCTATAACGGTTTTACATTCTTTTGTCACTGTTTGTAATTACAAATGGGAAGACGTAAAACTAGAGCAAGTCAGAAGACCTGCCAAATTCAATATAATGTCAAACTTTCGGGAAAAAAGTTACTGGCATGGAATATTCTTGTTTTGAATAATCTTAGCTTTTTGACAATTAACCAATCGATAAAATCGCTTATTAAGAGCTTTTTTATTGATTAAACTTATTGAATAATGTATTATTCAAACATTCAAATAGTATTACAAGAGGTTCCTGGAGAAATTAGTATCTGCTTTAGTATATGTGGTTGTAAACTTCGCTGTGAAGGTTGTCATTCACCTATTTTATGGAAAGAGAAAAACGGGCAGGAACTTACTCAAGATATTTTTAAAAACACATTACACAAATACAAAGGGTTGGCAAATTGTGTCTTGTTTATGGGAGGCGAATGGCACCAAAAAAAACTTATTAACTACCTCGATTATGCCAGAAAAGAGGGCTTCAAAACATGCCTTTATTCAGGTGAAGAGTGTATTGATGACAAAATACTAAAACACCTCAACTGGATTAAAACTGGCAAATGGATTACAGAACGAGGAGGGTTAGACTCCCCTACTACTAATCAAAAATTCATAGAAGTACAATCAAATAAACTATTAAATCATTTATTCTTAAAAAACTATTAAGCCATGATTAGATTAACACAAGAACAGGTAAACAAAAAAATAAACTTCATCAATAATTATATCAATGCCCATAATGCAGCAGATGGCTCTAAAATGGATGCAAATGCTAATGTATCTTCAAAAAACATTGCTACTATGGAAGCTGAACTGAATAAAGACATTAATATTCAGGTAAACAGGCAGTTGGTGAAAAATAAAATTGCACAATTATTTGGCAATGATTTAGCTAACGAATATGTTAGACAAATAGAATCACATGAAATATATGTACACGATGAAACATCATTAAAGCCCTATTGTGTCTCTATTAGTATGTATCCATTTTTATTTGATGGATTAACAAAATTAGGAGGAGAAAGTAGGGCTCCACAACATTTAGAAAGTTATTGTGGCGAATTTGTAAACCTTGTTTTTGCTGTTAGCTCTCAATTTGCAGGAGCTTTGGCAACAGTAGAATTTTTATTATATTTCGATTTTTTTGCCAGAAAAGATTTTGGAAATGATTACTTAAACACTCATACCAAAACAATTGCAAACCACCTGCAACATGTTGTTTATGCCATTAATCAGCCAGCAGCGGCAAGAGGTTATCAATCGGTTTTTTGGAATATTTCCATATATGATAAAAAATATTTCGACAGTTTGTTTGGTGAATTTGTTTTCCCAGACATGAACAAACCACAATGGAGCAGCTTAAATAAATTGCAACAATTCTTTATGAAGTGGTTCAATTCAGAACGAGAAAAAGCAGTATTGACTTTTCCTGTGGTTACTGCTGCCATGTTAGTAAAAGAAGGCAGACCTGTAGATCACGACTTTGCAGAAATGTGTGCCACTGAATTAAGCGAAGGAAACTCTTTTTTTATTTATCAATCTGAAAGTGCTGATAGCTTAGCTTCTTGTTGCAGATTAAGAAACGAAATTAGCGATAACACCTTTAGTTATTCTCTTGGCGCTGGTGGCGTTTCAACGGGTTCTATTAATGTTATTACCCTAAATATGAACCGTTCAATTCAAAAAAACAAAAATCTTAAAACCGAAATAAATAAAATTCAAAAGTATCAAGTTGCATATAGAAAATTAATTGAAGAGTATAAAAATGCTGGAATGTTGCCCGTATATAATTCTGGATTTATTTCATTAGACAAGCAATTTCTAACAATTGGAATAAATGGAATGGTAGAAGCTGCCGAAAGTCAAGGTATAAAAGCAGAAAACAGCGATATATATAAATCATTTGTATCAAAAAACCTTAAAATAATTTACGATGCCAATAAAGAAGCAAAAAAAGAGTTTGGTTATATGTTTAATACCGAATTTGTACCTGCAGAAAACTTAGGTGTTAAAAATGCTAAATGGGATAAAGAAGATGATCTATTTGTACTTCGAGATTGCTACAATTCGTACTTCTACCCTGTTGAAGATATCTCTATAAATACTTTAGATAAAATAGTATTACATGGAAATGAAATAATTAAATATTTAGATGGTGGTTCTGCACTTCATTTAAATTTAGAAGAAGCACCAAACAAAGACGGTTTTTTAAAATTAATTAATGCTACAGCTGTTGCAGGATGTAATTATTTTTGCTTTAACATAAAAATCACCATTTGTAACGAATGTGAAAATATAGATAAACGAACACATCAAAAATGTAGTAAATGTGGATCCAAAAATATTGATTATGGAACAAGAGTCATCGGCTATTTAAAACGGGTTTCAAACTATAGCTCTGACCGACAACATGAACATGATTTAAGATTTTATCATTTTGATGAACAGAAAGTTGCTACATCGCAATTACAAAACGCAAGAATAGAGAAACTTAAAATACACAAGGACAACAAACAAGTTGAATTAGAAAAACAAACAGAACACAATGAAAAATAATCTATTATATATAATGTATTTAAATATGATGGTGGAATGGTTTTGGATAACTTTTTGAAAAGGCAAATAGTGAAAAATATTGTTCCTGCTATTAAAATATTCCTTTAGTATGGTTAGTAAATAAAAGCCAAAAATTATATCATTCTATTAACTTGAATGTACTATTGTAATTTACAATTAAAGAAGTTTCTTTCTTAATCTTCTACATTATCATAATTAAATGTGTTCGAGCACATTTTTAGGTGTTTTTCTTTTTTCTTGTATAAATAATATGTAGTTTTGTTGAGGAATCAATATCAAAAAATAAACATATTACTGAATATCAATTACTTAAACCTTAAATTTATTAATGAAAAAAAAAGAAAAACCAACACTTGTCATATTAGCAGCTGGTATGGGCAGTCGATATGGCGGTTTAAAGCAAATAGACTCCTTTACTCCTGAAGGTGATACCATCATTGATTTTTCATTATATGATGCCTTAAGAGCTGGCTTTGGGAAATTTGTATTTATTATTCGTAAAAGTTTCGAAAATGAATTTAAGGCTATTTTTGATAAAAAAATAGAAGGAAAAGCTGAGGTTGCTTATGTGTATCAAGAACTTGAAAATGTTCCAAAAAAATATATTAATCCAGAAAGAACCAAACCTTGGGGAACTGGACATGCACTTTTAATGGCAAAAACAGCTGTTCAAGAAAATTTTGCAATTATAAATGCTGATGATTTTTATGGTAAAGAAGCCTTTGATGTTATGGCAAAATCTTTAACCGAAAAAGATAAAACATCATATGATTTTAATACCATGGCTTATTTGTTGAAGAATACGGTATCAGATCATGGTTTTGTATCACGAGGTGAATGTCAAGTAAACAAAGATGGATTTTTAACAGACGTTACTGAACGTACTCATATTGAAAAAATTGATGGAAAACTCATGAGAAAAGACGCCGATGATAACTTTATTTCTATAGATGAAAACACTGTGGTATCAATGAATTTTTGGGGATTTACACCTAAATGTTTTGAATTTGGCAACAATTTGTTCGAAGATTTTTTAGAAACTAATAAAAACAATTTAAAGGCAGAATTTTATATTCCTTCTATTGTCAATGAGATGTTAAAATCAAACATTGCAAGTATTAAAGTTTTGAAATCTGATGCTAAATGGTTTGGTGTTACTTATAAAGAAGATAAAGAAATTGTGCAAAAAGCAATAGAAAAATTAAAAAATGACAACGTTTATCCTTCTAAACTTTGGTAAAAAATTAATTTAGAGCTATGAAAAAACACATAATAACGGGAGGTGCAGGATTTATAGGAAGCCATATAGCTGAATATTTGTCTAATGAAGGACATCATGTTACTATTTTAGATAATTTAAGAACGGGCTTTGAAAAAAACCTAGAAGGATTAAACGTCGAATTTGTTAACGGAGATATTCGAAATAAAGATCTTGTACAAGAAATAACTCAAAATACAGATGCCATTTTTCATTTAGCAGCATTAGTTAGTGTACCAGAATCACTTTTAAAACCTAATGAATGCATTGATATAAATATTTTAGGAACCATTAATTTATTGGATGCTGCCAAAAAGAATCCAAATTGCAAAGTGATTCTTTCTAGTTCTGCTGCCAACTATGGAGATAACCCTATTTTACCTAAAGTAGAAACGATGGTTCCAGAGCCCATGACACCTTATGCAATTACAAAACTAGATGGAGAGTACTACCTAAAAATGTATTTTCAACAATACAATTTACAAACAGCTTCATTACGATACTTTAATGTATTTGGTCCTCGTCAAAACCCAAAATCTGCCTATGCAGCCGCTGTTCCAATTTTCATCAATAAAGCTCTCAAAAATGAACCACTTACAATATATGGAGATGGTTTACAAACAAGAGATTTTATTTATGTTAAAGATGTTGTAAGAGCAAATATATTGGCTTCTCAAAAAGGAAATGAGACATATAATGTTGCCCTAGGCCATAGTACTTCAATTTTAGAATTAGCAGAAAAAATTATAGATATAACAAGCTCAAAATCGAAGATACAATTTTTAGAAGAACGTCCTGGTGATATTAAACATTCAAAAGCGAACCCTTCAAAGTTTAACAAATTGGGGTTTCAACCCAAATATACAATCGAGGAGGCATTAAATGAAACGATTGAATTTTATAACAACGAACTATTAATAAAAAAATAAAAATATGGTATCTCTAAGCACACTTGATTACACATTAATTATCTTATTTTTTACGATTACACTCTCCATAGGTATATATGTCTCTAAAAAAGCTGGCAAAAATACTTCAGAGTTTTTCCTATCTGGAAAAACCATGCCTTGGTGGTTACTTGGGGTTTCAATGGTTGCTACCACATTTTCTACAGATACTCCCAATTTAGTTACAGATATTGTAAGAACCAATGGTGTATCTGGTAATTGGGTTTGGTGGGCTTTTTTATTAACTGGTATGTTAACCGTTTTTGTTTATGCTAAATTATGGAGAAAGTCGAACGTCAATACAGATATTGAATTTTATGAATTTAGATATGGTGGTGCTCCTGCTAAATTTTTAAGAAAGTTCAGGGCTATTTATTTAGGCGTTGTATTTAATGTTATTACAATGTCGGCAGTAACTTTGGCGGCTATTAAAATTGGTGGCATTATGCTTGGTCTTGAGCCTTGGCAAACAGTTATTAGTGCAGGATTAATCACCGTTACTTTTAGTGCTTTAGGTGGTTTTAAAGGTGTTGTTTATACAGATTTTGTATTGTTTTTTGTAGCTATGGGAGGTGCCATTGGTGCAGCCTATTATCTAGTAAATATTCCAGAAGTTGGTGGTATTGAAGCCCTGTTAAGCAATGAGAATGTATCAGATAAATTATCCATACTGCCCGATTTTAATGATAAAAAATCTCTCATCACTTTATTAATTATTCCTTTAGCTGTACAATGGTGGAGTTCTTGGTACCCAGGTGCAGAACCTGGTGGTGGTGGCTATATCGCACAGCGTATGCTGGCAGCTAAAGACGAAAATCATGCTATTGGCGCCACTTTTTTCTTTAATATTATGCACTATGCTTTACGACCTTGGCCATGGATTCTTGTGGCATTAGCATCATTAGTTGTTTTTCCAGATTTAGCCAGTATTCATGAAGCTTTTCCTAATATTGCTACTGATAAATTAGGTCATGATTTGGCATATTCAGCAATGCTTACCAAATTACCAAGTGGACTGTTAGGGTTAGTATTAGCATCTTTAGTTGCTGCTTACATGAGTACCATATCAACCCAATTAAATTGGGGTTCATCTTATATAGTTTACGATTTTTATAAGCAACAAGTTAACCCTGAAGCTTCTGAAAAAAAGCTTGTTGCAGTCGGTAGAATTTCAACAGTCATATTAATGATTTTAAGTGCTTTACTAGCATTAGCATTACAAAACGCACTACAATTATTTGAATTATTATTAGCATTTGGTGCTGGAACAGGACTTATTTTTATACTAAGATGGTTTTGGTGGCGTATTAACGCATGGAGTGAAATTACAGCCATGTTTGCTTCTGGTATTATTTCAATTTTATTAAAATTAACCCCAATTGGAGCTTTCTTTTTTAATGATATAAACGGTGTATTTCCATCATGGGCTGAATTTCCAATGCTGGTATTAGTAACTACTATTATATGGCTTACCGCTACATATTTAACCCAACCAGAGTCAAAAGAAGTATTACAAGGTTTTTATAAAAAGATACAACCTGGTGGTCCTGGGTGGACTAAAGTTATTCTTGAAGCTCAAGCAGAGAATATTGAATTAAAAAGTAGTACTGAAAAATGGAGTGTTCCTTCTGGAATTATCGCCATGTTATTAGGGTGTCTTTTAATTTATTGCTGCATGTTTGCGACGGGTTATTGGATATATGGTGATTATAAGTATGCTATTATATTAACTATTGCAGCAGCCATTTTTGGCTATTTTTTAGCTAGAATATGGAAAAAAATTAAAACAATTATTTTATAAAATTATAAATAACAAATAAAATGTTAAAAAGTAATATAGATAAAGCCACTGGTTTCGAAAAGCGATTCGAAAATATAGGAACTATCGTTTATGAGAATTCTGTTTTAGCCTCAAAGGCAGTCGCAAAGGAAATAGCAGACCTTATTAGAGTTAAACAGGCTCAAAAACAACCTTGTATATTGGGTTTAGCAACAGGATCGTCTCCAAAAGGATTATATGCAGAACTCGTACGCCAACACAAGGAAGAGGGTTTAAGTTTTAAAAATGTGGTGTCCTTTAATTTGGATGAATATTATCCTATGGAACCCGATTCTGTAAACAGTTATGTTCGATTTATGAAAGAGCAATTGTTTAATCACGTAGATATACTAGAAGAAAACTATCATGTGCCAGATGGTTTATTATCTAAAGAAGATATAGCCAGTTATTGCGATCAATACGAAGCCAAAATTGAAGCATTGGGAGGTATTGACTTACAGGTTTTAGGTATTGGAGGCAACGGGCATATAGGTTTTAACGAATCGGGCTCGCTTCAAAATTCAAAAACACGCTTAGTAGCACTAGATCATATAACACGAGTGGCAGCTAGTGGGGATTTTTCAGGTTTAGAAAACACACCGCGAACAGCGATTACCTTAGGGGTTAAAAAAATAATGGAAGCTAAAAGAGTTATTCTTCTAGCTTGGGGAGAAAGCAAGTCTAATATTATTAAAGCGTCTACTGAAGGAGAAGTAACCAGTCGTGTACCAGCATCCTATTTACAAGAACATAATAATTCGACTTTCATTTTAGACCAAGCAGCTGCTTCAAAATTAACAAGAATTAATACTCCTTGGCTAGTTGAAAAAATTGTTTGGACAGATAAACTCATCAGAAAAGCGGTTTTGAGTTTGGCACTTCATTTAAAGAAACCCATTTTAATGTTAACAGATGCCGATTACATTGAAAATGGTATGAGTGATTTATTAGCAGATTCAGGACCAGCGTATGATATTAATATAAAAATATTCAACAAACTACAAAATACGATTACAGGTTGGCCAGGAGGAAAGCCAAATGCAGATGATAGTAAACGACCAGAACGCGCAGAACCAGCAAAAAAACGCGTAATCATTTTTAGTCCGCATCCAGATGATGATATTATTAGTATGGGAGGTACCTTTAAAAGGTTACATGAGCAAGGTCATGAAGTACATATAGGTTATCAAACCTCAGGAAATATAGCGGTAGCAGATGACGAAGCTCTACGTTTTGCAAGTTTTGTATGTGATTATAACGAGAAATTTGGAATTGAAAGTAATGAAGCTAAAGATATTTATAAGAAAGCAGTCACCTTTCTAAAAAACAAAAAATCTAGTGAAATAGATACTTCTGAAGTAAGATATATAAAGGGCTTAATTAGAAAAGGCGAAGCCAGAGCTACTTGTCATTTTATTGGTATTCCAGATGAGCAGATTCATTTTATGGAATTACCTTTTTATGAAACTGGTGCCATAAAAAAGAATCCTATTGGAATAGCCGATGTGAAAATAACATCAGATTTAATAGAAAAAATAAAGCCTCACCAAATATATGCAGCAGGAGATTTAGCAGATCCACACGGTACTCATAAAGTATGTTTAGATGCTGTTTTCGCAGCTGTAAAAGAGTTAAAACCTAAAAAATTCATGAAAGATTGTTGGGTTTGGTTGTACAGAGGCGCATGGCAAGAATGGGGTATTGACGAGATAGAAATGGCGGTACCAATGGGGCCAGACCAAGTTCTAGAAAAAAGAAAAGGTATTTTTAAACATCAATCACAAAAAGATGGTGTTGTGTTTCAAGGAGCGGACAGCAGAGAGTTTTGGCAACGCGCAGAAGATAGAAATAAAGAAACAGCTGATTTATATGACGAATTAGGGTTATCGCATTACGCCGCAATGGAGGCCTTTGTTAGATGGCATTATTAAACGACATGTATTAATAAATGAAAAAAGAAACTTCTAATATTAAATCATCTTATTATAATTTGATAAAAATTGAGTCCGTTAAAAATTTAAGGGTTTACAATAAGTTTATTAATTGGATTATTGGAGAGTTTGATTTATACCTTAAGAATGATGAGTCAAAAAAATTGAAAGTCTATTTTCCTAATGGATGTTTTAGTATTGGAAGTTTTAATAATGAAAATGAAAAAATTTATATTCAAATTAAAATTCAAGCAAAATCAAGAGTCACCTGCGAAATATTAATGGATAGAATATTAAGCATTCATAGCCATGTTCTTCATTTTTATGAAGTAAAAAGTAAATCAATCTGTTTAGTAGATTAAAACAAAGAATTAAAATTTAGATGGCATTAATAAAATCAATTTCTGGAATACGAGGCACTATAGGTGGTAAAGTAAATGATAACTTAACGCCATTAGATGCTGTTAAATTTGCGGCAGCTTATGGCATGTGGTTAAAGCGACAAAACAGTAATAAAGATGTAACCGTAATTATAGGTAGAGATGCCAGAATTTCTGGTGATATGATAAGTAGTCTAGTTAGCAAAACATTGATAGGTCTAGGCATTAACGTAAAAGATTTAGGCTTATCAACCACACCTACCGTAGAAATAGCAGTGCCTTTAGAGACTGCACATGGAGGTATTATTATTACGGCAAGCCATAATGCAAAACAATGGAATGCTCTAAAATTATTAAACGAAAAAGGCGAATTCTTAAATGCTGAAGAAGGAGCAAATATTTTGAAAATAGCCGAAAACGATGATTTTAGTTTTGCTGAAATTGATAATCTAGGTACGTACACTGAAGCTAAAGGGTTTATTGATAAACATATTGATGAAGTATTAAAATTAGAGCTAGTAGATATTGTTGCTATAAAACAAGCTGGCTTTAAAGTGGTTGTAGATGCCGTAAACTCTACAGGAGGAATCGCAATTCCTGCATTATTAAAAAAGCTAGATGTAGCATGTATTGAACTCTATTGCGAACCTAATGGTCATTTTCCTCATAATCCTGAACCGTTAAAAGAACATTTAACAGATATATCAGAACTTGTTGTAAAAGAAAAAGCTGATTTTGGAATTGTAGTCGATCCTGATGTAGATCGATTAGCTATTGTTTGTGAAGATGGCTCTATGTTTGGAGAGGAATATACTTTGGTTGCTTGTGCAGATTATGTTTTAAGCCATTTTAAAAGAGGTCATGCCGTTTCAAATTTATCATCTTCAAGAGCTCTAAGAGACATTACAAAAAAGCATGAAGGTACTTATTCGGCTAGTGCCGTTGGTGAAGTTAATGTTGTTATAGAAATGAAAAACTCAAAAGCCATTATAGGTGGTGAAGGTAATGGGGGTATCATTTATCCAGCGTCACATTATGGAAGAGATTCTTTGGTAGGTGCAGCGCTGTTTTTATCACATTTAGCAAATTCAAAATTATCGTGTAAAGAGCTAAGAGAAAGCTACCCAAATTATTATATGAGTAAAAACAAGATAGAACTTACGCCACAAATTAACGTAGATGCCATTTTAGAAAAAATAGCCGCCAAGTATGACGATAAAGAAGTGACTTTAATTGATGGTGTTAAGATAGATTTTGATTCAGAATGGGTCCATTTAAGAAAATCTAATACCGAACCTATCATTCGAATTTACACAGAAAGCACCTCACAAAAAAGAGCTGATGCTTTAGCTAACAAAGTTATTGAAGAAATAAAAGCGATGAATACCGTATTTAGTAGTTGATGCTAATTGGTTACTCATATTGAGCAGTATCTCATAAACTGTGTAAGTTTTAAAATCTCAAGATGAGCATTAATTAGTCTTGATATTTTTTATTTAAAATAAATAAGAAACACTCCTCTACTCTAAACTCACTATATCTAATTAAGGAAACAAATAAAAATCTTATTTTTTAATATTTATACAATAAGTCAATTCTATTTTTATCTTTCTTATTCTTATTAAAAAAACCATCCATCTTACTCGATGGATGGTTAATTATATCAATTACAATAATTCTTATCTTAATATAATTTTTCTTTCTTCTATTTTTTCTGGCGTTTTAATTCTGAGAATAGACATTCCTCTATTGAAACTTTTAACAGAAATTGACTGGGTTTGTTTACCTGCTTTGAGATACATCTCTTTAATAAAATATGTTCTACCATCTAATCCTATTAATTCAATTAAAACTGAGCCATCCGCTTTTGTTAAATAGTCAATAGTTAGCTTTTCTAAGGTAGGGTTAGGATATGCTTTTAATTTAAAATCACTAAGGTCTTCAATTATTCCTGTTCCCAAAGTTGTTTTTCCTCCTGTTGACTTTGAACTAGAACTTTCTCCCAAGGAAAGGTAAACCATATTTCCACTTACAGGCACGCCTCCTAAACTACTATTCCAATTTGTTGTATGTCCTTCCAACCCAATTCCAAGAGTTCCAGAATTGCCTAAACCTAAAAGGGTTTTTAAAATTTTACCCTCAACAGCAGTTGGAGTCATAATAAACTCAACCCCTGTAGAATTCGATGCTTGAATGAAAGGCCACCCAGAATTATCACTACTGCTATACTCATTAAGTACATTATAGTTAGCATCTATGAAATAATCCGATTTATCTGTCCAAAGATGTTGAAACCCTGTAGCACCGTTTGTATTTATATAAACATTATATTCTGAAAGATTTGCATCTGCAATTTCTGCATATAAATAAACATACTCACTATCTACATATCCGTATATATTACTAAATGAACTATTGCTAACTCCTGTTATTAAAGGTTGATAATTTTCAACTGGGCTGTTGTACCCATCAACAGATAAGCTACCTGCTTCAGAACCGCCATCTAATGTCATATAAACCATAGCATTGTTTTCTAAAGGAATAGTTCCTACAGTAGTAGGCCAACTGGCTGTATAACCAATAATTCCTAGGCCTATAGTTCCTGTATTAGCAATACCTATTGCGTATTTTGGAATACGTCCTTCAATAGTTGTTCCTGTCTGCACAAATCTAACTGTCATTACGCCATTTTCTGCTGCATAAGGCCATGAACTATTGCCATTGCTATCATAACTATTAAGTAAGTTAAGAGTACCATCAACATAATAATTGGTTTTATCGGTCCAAGTTTCTTGAAAACCCGTACTTGAATCGGTATTTACAAAAATGGAATACTCAGGTAAACTACCAGCATATTCAGCATAAACATAAATAAAATTGTTATCATCGTAAGCATAAATATTTTTCCAAACACCTTGGTTAACACCTGTTTGTAAAGCTATATAGTTTTCTCCAGCACTTTTTATACCATCAATAGATGCTGCCGCATCACCTGCAGCTACTGCTCCAGATTCATAAGCTCCAATATCAACTATAGATTGATCGATTCTATTATTTCCATAAAAATCAGTTTCTCCAGTAGCAACTATATAGTTTGGATCACCAGCATTTATAGCAGGAGAAGTAACTTGCAAACTTAAATCTATTGGAGATGATGTGAAATCTGCAAAACTAGGATTAGCAAAACTTGAATTTACATCTTGATTTGTACGATTCACTCTATACCAATCGAATGTACCATAATAATCATACCCTGAACCTAGTTGTGACCAATCAAATACCCCTAAAGGAGTCGTTTCAGTAGAATTGGTGTAGTAAAGGTTATAATCAAACGAGATTGAGCTTATATACGAAGCCATAGCAGTATCAAAAGGCATAGCGAAAGACACCAACGTATTATGGTTAGCTGCATAAAATATATTATTTTTTATAGATAAGTTTTGAATGTTTTTATTAATAATACATTCTGAGGCTCCCATATTACCCAAATAAGTATCAGTAACCCCGCCATTTCTAAAAACAGTATTCCCAGTAACTGTTACATTATCAATATAACTACCTGAAGCGGCAGCGGGAACTCCCAAAATAATACCTGTCCATGAATTATCATAGGAAAGATTGTTTCTAAGTATATGCCCTCCTGAGTTAGCATTGCTATTTTCATTACCTATTGAAAATCCAACTTGACCATCAAAAGATGTATTATTTTCAACAATAACATTCTGAGATCCATCACAGTAAATAGCAGCTGCAGCTGCTATTGGAGATCTACAACTTGACACTTTATTATTTTTAATGACACCATTTCGAGCATAATTTAATGCCGCTGTAACTGTAGCTCCTTGAATATCTAAAACCCAGCTATAATGACCGGCAGCTACTATTCCTATATTTTGAACCTCGGTAATAGTATTATTTGAGACTTCAAAACCATCAACATTACCATTTACTTGAATACCCTCTGTCCAGCCTGGTATAATATTATGTATATAATTATTTTTGATTACTAGGTTTGTAATTGGAACCAAATCTGTTCCTGTAACATTTATTGCTCCACAATTATCTCCCCCTTGAGCCGTTTTAAGTGTTGTAATTTCACTAGCAGTAAAGTCTAACCTATTCTTCATAGGATCTACATCCAAAGTCCAAGAAAAATCATATATTTCATTATCTACAATTTCAACATTTTTAACCGTGTTTGCTACTTGAATTCCGAACTTAGTATCTTTAACCAAAACACCATTGACATATGATGCCAAACTCTGATTATTACGAAGATTTTTAAGTTTAAAGCCTTTAATTTTTACGTTTTCAGCACCTGATGTAACTGCAAATAATGACGCAAACTTCTTAGTATATAGGTTAGCTCCATCTATAAATACATCACCTTCTGCACGTAGTGTTAACCAATGAACACCTTTTCCTCCATTGGTTGCTGTAATAAAATTCATTTGTAAAGAATCTGGAGCATAAGTTCCGGCTTTAACCACGATTTCTTCATTAGATACCATACCCGTAAGCCCCTGTACATTACCTCTATAATCGAGTGCATCCCTTATTGTTTTATATGGAAATGCTTCAGTTCCATCTGAAGTTGTACTTCCTGTATAATTAGCGTCTACATACAAAACTGTTTGTCTTGTTTGTGCTTGACTTTTTTCAATTAGCCCAAACATTGAGAAAAGAATTAAGGCTATGATTAATGATTTTTCCATGCTCTTTCTACTTGATTTAACAAATAGTTTAAAATAAAAAAGAAGTTGCGTAAAATGAATTCTCATAGTTGTCATAATTTAATTAATTAGAGTTAAGTTTTTATATAAGTTTTATTTTTATTCATATACCATAACAAAAGATACATAATACTAAAACCTCCAACAGTTTTAATAGTTTCGTAATAATTACCTAAATACTGTTCTAAACCAAAAAGTAGGTAGTTTGCTATTTGTGAAAAATCAATTACATGTGAAAGCACATAAGCCGTAATAGCATTAATGCCAATAATTTTTAATGGTAATCCCCATTTTTTATAACCTTTTACATCTGCAATCCAATAAAATAAAGCCAATAACAAAAAGCATATTCCTGAAGAAAATAAAACAAAAGAACTATTCCAGATTTTTTTTACAATAGGATGCCATATATTTAGGACTAAGCCTAACATTGCTGCTGCAATTCCGATTAAAACAAGATTACGTGCTATTTTTTCTCTTGGTAATTTAGCACGAAGCACCTCGCCAGCAAACAAACCAGATAAAGTTGTTGCTATAAATCCTAATCCAGATAATAACCAAGTATATTGATATCCATCATCAAAACGACCAAAAACATAGTGGTCAACATATAATGCAATATTTTTATCAGGCAATAATTCGCTACTTCCAATTCCTGGAATATTAGCAAATTCTAACAACAAGGCGTATATAATAAGACAAGCAGTAAAAACAATATATCTAGCCTTTTTGTTTAAATGAATATAGGTTACACATGAAAAAAAATACCCAACAGCTATAGCTTGTAGTGTATTACTAAATATTTGAAATTTATTAATATCTAGATATAATAGGTTTCCTTGTACAATCCACCCTAAAATAAATAAGATTATAAAACGTTTAATTAGATGCGGATATAGTTTATATTTATTATCAATTTCTTCAATCCGCCTTTCCATTGAAAAAGGAATAACAACTCCTACAACAAAAAGAAAAAGAGGCATAACCATATCATATACATGAAAACCAAACCATTCTGGATGCTCAAATTGTTCTGCAAATGCATTGGTTAATGATGTATTGGCGCCTAGATTAATACTATAAAAAAATCGATCGGCAAAAATAATCATAAGCATATCGAAGCCTCTTAAAATATCAATAGACACGAGACGATTATTTACGTTTGAAACTGGTTTATTCATTTTTAAATTAAGTTTATATAAAAGGAATAATATTTATAAATTCAACCCTATCAATTATCTTGTAATTCTTATTACTTGAGTCCGAAGGGCAAGAAGATTAATATATAATTTATCATTCTTAACTTTTATGGGTAATCCACTTACTAATTCTAACGCTTTAAAATCACCTAAAATCTCTAAGGACTTTAAGTCAATAATTATAGCACATGACGTGTCTTTATTTCCATTATTTCTAACGGTAAAATAGAGTTCTCCTCTTTCACCAAAACGTTCAATCCGTACAGATTTAATATTAGAGACCGCATTGGTAACAGGCTCCCAACCAGCTCCTGAAATTTGTTTTATAATAGGGATATATTTTTTAAAGAATGGTCGTCCATTTTCTACTTTATCAGCATCCATCCAATAAGGATCACTAGAAGCATCTGTGCTAAAAAAGGAAGGAAAGAAACCATAAGCTAAAAGTTTCTCAAAATAAACCTCATATCCTTTGAAAGGGAAATTAGTAAAAGCCTTATCATTTAATCCTTCATTCAGAAGAAAAACTATCGGTTTTTGAAATGAAATAGCCCGTTTAAAATCTAAAGCTTCCGCACTGTGATCTCCGGTTGAATACCAACTTAATTCAGCTCCAAATAAATCTAGATTAGATGCTGCAAAGGGATTCCAACCATGACCGTTTCCCATTACTAGTTTCCCTTGAGAATGCATGTCATCTGCTATTTTTTTCATAAACTCAAATTCCGAAGTAAAATTCCAGATTGCTGGTCGAACCACATTTTTTGAAAAGGACAGTGGATAATCTGTATATTTAAAATGTTCGCTCCGGTAATTCAAATCATGATGCCAGTTCCATTCCATCGAATCAAAATAAATACCATCTACATTCATTTTAATTGCTGATGTTATTTCGGTTTGTTTTACATATTGATACCGGTTAACACCTTCAAGGTCTGGATCGCTATTGGTTGTAATACTCACTGCCCACCCCGAGCTAAACCATGGTGTTTCAAGCCGGCGAGTTTGCCAAAGGTCATTTTTATCTACAGTTGCACTATTTTTAAGGTATTGTTGATGTGCTATTGGTACCATCTTATTTGAAACAAGCGTGTCGTAGCTAACATCCTTTGTTTGTATTGGTAATTGAACATCCCAAGGTTCTGTATATTGAAAACTCAATACGCCAGTATTTTTATCGGATGCTATACTAGGGATGCTTTTTCCATCTTTTTTATCAAAACTATTCCAAGATAATTCATGATAAGCGAATCCAAAATCCTCCCAATTTTTAATAGACCTAAGCGGAGTAAAAGGAAGCCAAACACCTTCATTTGTAACTCGCTTTTTAAAAGATTCTGGGTAAATGGAATAATATTGTTTTAGAGCAGCTCTCATACCCCACTGTGGCTTAAAATTAAAACGACTTAATTTAAAAAAAGCACGGTTTGTAAACTTATCAGTTAATGGACTTGTTGCTACATCAAATTCAGCAATTAACCCCTTATTTATTTCAGCACTTAAACGGTAAACTATTGGAAGGGTTATATCAACACCTAAGCCTTCTCCCCTGTTATTAATACCCAATGCACAGAGAGGGTAAAATGACATACTACCTTGCCCTACTGAATCTCCATAGCCGCCATCTGATAGTGTTTGTCCATTAAAAGCTCCATCTGGAGGTAGAATAGTAGAAATTTCCTTGGTATCAGAATAGATTGAATCTTTACTCATTACATCTGATTTATCAAACCCACGAAACCATTGCCATTTGTTTCCATGTAAAGGGAAAATGATTCGAAGTGTTATACAAGAATTCCCTTCAGCTAAGTATTCTAACTCCCCATTTATTTCAGTGTAATTTCCTCGGTCTATTTCATTAATTACAACTTGATAATGCCTGTTTTTAAATCGTGTTATTATTGCATTGGCCGTATGCTTCACATCGTGTTTAGGAAGCTGTATAAACATGTTATTTGTTTTGCCTGCCTCTAGGTACTCAACATAAATAGACGTTGTGTCTTTATGAGTTAATCTAGATTTTTCATTTTTTTTCTGTAAAAAACTTTCTAATTTCTCTTGATTAAATAACAAAAACTTATACGAATTATTAGAAGTCTTTCCTGAGGTTGTTAATGCTGAATCCCAATTATCCATATACATCAGCTCTTTTGCATGTATTGTGCTACAACCTAATATTAAGCCAATAAATAATACTTTAATTATTAAAATCTTGCTATTCCTCATGATGCCTTTTTAAAACAAATTAATTATTTATGATTTTTGAATTGAGCCAACTATTGGTTTATTCAATAGAATTTGGACACAATATTATTTTAAATCCCTATCTGATAAAAACGGTATGTTTTCCATGATACATTTCAAATAAGATATATTTTCTTCTTTATAAATTTAGGCATAGTTATGCCTTGTTAGAATTATTTCAATTCAACCATTTCGTTTATTTTAATGAAGAAAATGAGTTAAATCAGCTATCACACGTTTTTATGCAATAGCTGATTACTTTATTTAAATTTATTCACAAAGACCTATAGATTCTATTGGCAGCTCATAGGTAACATATTTGCTTGTTCCTGTTGTCGTAGGAAATGCGCCTACAGCAGCCCATCCACTTGTTAGTTCGGAAAAAGCAAAACCAATAGTACTACCGAGTGATCCTAATTGTGTTTTAGGGATACTAAATTCAATAGCATTAGTTTCTGCATCAACACTTACAATTCCTGAAGCATACATGTTTACTCCAGAACCTGCTAAAGGAGCCCATCCCCAACCACCTGCTGGGTCTGTATGTTGATAGAAAGTTCCCCAAGAATTACTTAATAATGGTCCTTCGAATAAAAAATCTCCGCCAGAACCTTCTGGCCATTGCCAGCTTAAAAACCCTGTTGATGAGTTGCCGTCTGAGTTAATATACATATCAACCAATTCCATTTGCATAGTTGTATTTCCTTCTAGGTATACATTAATATTATCTCCTTTACCCCAAATTTTTATTTTTTGCATAGAAACAGCATTTGGTTCTTCGTATAAATAATCTATACTTCCCCAATCATCAAAATTACCATCAATTTCAATTGATACATCAAGAACTTTAGGAGCAATAATTGTTTTTGTTACATGTGCCTCTTGCCCAGATTCATTCATAGCCGTAAGTGTCACATCAACGTCTCCTCCTACCGTTACGTATCTATACGTTGGATTTTCTTTATCGCAATAAAAGCTTAAATCTCCAAAATCCCACCTGTAAGTAGTAGCACCTTGAGAAAGATTCGTAAATACAAATAAGCTTTCATCTCCTGTGAATGAAAAATCTGCTACAATACCTCCATCAGAGGTGGCTTCGATATCGTCTGATCCACAACCTGCAAGTAGTGAAATAGTCAATAGATAATATAAAAAATTTAGTTTTTTCATAATAAATTTATTTAGAGATTAAATTTTAGTTTTTAATTAATAGTTAATGTATGTGATAATTTATTGAGTCCTTTGGTTGATTCCCAAATACCAGTATTAGCTAATTGTATTGAATATTCTGGTCTGTCTGATAATGTATTATAATGATCTTCAATTTTTAAAAGCAATTCGTACTGACCAGCTGGAATTCCAGTTAGATTAACCGACTCTTTTAATTCGTAATCTATACCAGGCTCCACTTTTCTTATATCAAAACTTAAAGCTTTTTTATATAATGTTCCGTCACTAACAGCTCTAAAAACAAGAAAAGTATTTTTAGTATTATAAACTGGTGCAAAACCAACATTATCTAAAATGGCATTTAGTTCAAAACTGCTACTAACAGGAGCTTCTTTTTTTAAACTAGCAGACTTTAATAAAAGCCTATACCCTAATTCCTTTTGAAAATCGGTAAAACAACTGTTATTTCTCCATACATTTAAAACAGGCCCATAATAATCAAGATTTAAATAAGTCCATTTTAACAACTTCATTTCATTCTCTGCGGTATTACAGCTAGCTGTAGGAACACCACTTGGTGGACAGGTTTCTCCTCCTGTTGGTACATATAAAGCCTCTTTACTGATGTAACTTTTCTCAATAGTTACGTTTTGATACGTACCATAGTCATCTGGACTAGCTAAAAAGCAATCATTATGAAAACCGACTCTTGCAATATCTGAAGTATTATAACCAACACTAGCATCTATTGCTGTTGAATATTCAAAAATTTCTTGCTTGTAAAGAGGTGTTCTTAATTGAATTTTAACCTCCTTAGGTAAAACGTCTAAAAGCTTATTAACAACAGCCTTTTTATTTTCTAAGGTTGTTAAATTATTGGTTGTATAATACCATTCTCCCCAAGAACCTATGAAACCTGCTTGAACGAAAGCTATAACATCGGCATTATCAGTAAAAAGTGATTTTAACTGATCTAAATGCCTTTCAATAATATTAAGCGGCGCATCTGTGTCATTTTGGTCCTCATTATATACAAATCGTAATACACATTTTATTCCAGCAGTTCTTAAATTTTCAAAATCGGTTTTTATTAAATCTAACTGAATTGTACTTAAATCAGAACTTTTAAAAGATGCTAAATTATATAGGCGTAAAATAATTGTTACATTTTCATTTTTTAAACTTTGAAGTGTAACTAAGCTAAGTGGCGAGCCTTCTGAAACTACTCCCCAAGTATGCATAAATCCTCGTTCTGGGTTTGAAATGACTTCACTAGATGATTTATAAGTAATATCATTTACTGTTTCATCAACAATCACATCTCCATCATCATCATTTGAGGGCGAACTGCTACTGCAACTAATAATTATGGTAATTAAAATAATTGTAAAAAATTTATTTTTCATTTTCTTATGTTTAACGCCGATTAATAATCATCTTTAATCCAGTTATACGGTTTTCTTTTCACCCAATTACCTCTTGTAAAATCTGGAAAATCTTGTGGTTCTCCATTATTTTCTATGGAAGCTTCTGATAGTGGGGTAATCGCGCTCCAAGCGGCGGCATCATAAGCATCCATTGGTGGTGCAACATTTAATTTTGCTGCTTCAACAAACGCATGTATTACAAAGAAATCCATACCTCCATGTCCAGCTCCGTTAGCTAGTTCACCATACTTTTGCCATAAAGGGTGATCATATTTCTTAAGCCATTCATCTGCAACATCCCATTCATGAGGTGTCGTTTTTCCATCGATATGAATCCTATTGCCATCTACTTCCCATAAACCATTAGCTCCTTGAACTCTAAAACCCAAAGAATAAGGTCGTGGAGAATTTGTATCATGAGTAACAATAATGGTTTCTCCGTTTGTTGTTTCTATAGTTGAAGTTATAATATCGCCTAACTTAAATTTTAATTTTGCATTGGGATGATTTTCTCCTCCATTTTTAACTATATAGTTATGCAATCCAACACTTTTAGTTGCATTGGATGTTAATGACATAAACCTGTTACCTCTATTTATATCACACATTGCTGCAATTGGACCTATACCATGTGTTGGATACACGTCTGCATTTCTTAATAATGAATGTTGTGTTCTCCAAGTAGATTCTGAAATACCTTTTTCTCCAAATTCTACACCTTTTCCATAGGCTGTTTTTCCATCGTTAAACTTAACGTGTCTTAAATCGTGTTGATACCCACATCTAAAATGCAACAACTCTCCAAAAACATTTTGTTTCACCATATTTAGCACAGCCATAATGTCTCTACGGTAATTCACATTTTCTAAAATCATTAAATGTGTTCCTGTTTGCTCATGGGTGTTTACTAGATCCCAACATTCTTCCATAGTATTGGCAGCAGATACTTCTAAACCGGTATATTTCCCTGCTTTCATCGTATCTTTAGCCATAAGCGTATGCCATAACCATGGTGTTGAAATTACAACTGCATCTACATTATCTAAGGCTAAAAGGTTTTTATAATCATAATCATCTTTACCAAAAACCAATGGTTTTTTATACCCTTTTTGAGTTATTTTATCAACGGCAATAGTTATTCTTTTAGGATCAATATCACAAATGGCCGTAATGTTTATATCATCTCTTAATAATAAATTATTGAGATGATTAGTACCACGCAGGCCAACACCTATCATTCCTATTTTTAACTTTTCTGAATTACCATTACTATTCATCCCGAAAGTAAATCCTGGAAACAATGAGATTCCTGTTCCTAATATGGCTGTTTTCTTAATAAAATTTCTTCTAGAGTCCATTGTTTTTTTTAACTTTTATTATTCTTTTCTTGCATAATCCTTGAGGCAAAAAGGTTGCTTTTATACACTTTCATAAGATAAAACCAACCCTTTTTCCAACTAACTAAAATTAATTATAATCAGGATTTTGTTTAAAATTACCTTTCCCCTCACTTATTCTTGCCAATGAAAAAGGAAACAAAGCTTTATAGGGAGCACTTTGGCTAGCAACACCATTGAGTGCATTAGCATATTCGGTATATTTATCATGTCTTATTAAATCAGCACGATATTGTCCATTTTCACACCAATACTCGTGAGACCTTTCTAGAAGAATCATTGTATTGAAGGTGTCTATATCTGCATAATCAGCCAATAATATTGGATCAATTTGTGCTCTTTCTCTAACAATATTAACCAAGTCTATAGCTTCTTGAGTTGGAACACCTGTTTTATTGGCAATTGCTTCTGCTTTAGACAGTAATACATCGGCATATCTGTATATGATTATATCTACTGTGGTTAATCCAGAATTTCTATCGGCATCGGCATCAATTTTTAATGGAATAGGGCCTAATTGCATAACGGTTCCAGGATTAGATCTATTATAAGTAATACCATCTGTACCTACATATTCTGCAATTAAATTTGTTTTGCGAATATCATCTGTTTCAAAAGAATCATAGAATTTCCAAGAGCTTTGTATGGTGCTCCAACCTCCTCTTTCTGGATAATTTGACGGTAATACCATCAGTTGCCATTGATTTTCACTTGTTCCTGCATAATCTGCTGGTACTACAAACATAATTTCTTTATTATCTACTTGCGCTACTTTACTAAACATTTCTACATAATCTGGAACTAATTCATAATAATTCATGGCCATTATTAAATTAGCTTGGGTTTCTACATCTGCCCATCTTTTTTCATGAAGATATAGTCTTATTAATAACATTCTTGCTAAACCTTGACTAAATCTGCCATAAGCAGCATCACTTGGTGCTGGTAAATCTCCAGCAGCATCCAATAGGTCTTTTTCTATAAAAGAAACCATTTCATTATACTCTAATCTTGCCAAAGGTGTTTCTGTTAAAGGATTTTGTAATACCTCTAATGGAGCAACCACTAATGGTCCGAACATATCAAACAATTCATAAGCTAAAAAAGCTCTAGCACATTTAATTTCTGCTATACCAGATTTTTTTAAATTTTCATTGACACTAGAATTTTCAATTCTATCAATACTTAAAGTATTACTACTAATTTTGTTATAAAAATCATCATAGTAGCGCGTAAAAGTAGACGATGCTTGATTGTAACTATGCAATGTAGCTTCTTGTTGTTGACCAAAAGCACCCTGCAAAATTTCTGTTGTTGCATCTAAAGTAAACATCACTCCTCTTTCTGATGTAGAATGAATACCATCTCCCCATGAACCTCTTAATGGATAATAAGCAGCAATAACCAAAGCCTCTACATCTGCTTCAGAAGCAGGAAAAATAGCGGGGTTTATCTCATCATAATTTATGGACTCTAACTCTGGACTACATGCTATAGATAGTATACCTAGTAATCCTAATAAATAAATTTTAATAGTTTTCATACTTTATTTTTTTAAAATTTTAAATCTATACCTAATGTGTATGTCTTAACGTTTGGATATGCTGCTACATAAGCATCTGTTTCTGGATCAACACCATCATAAGGTGTAATTACAAAAAGGTTTTGGGCATCTAATCTAATAGCAGCATTAGATACTAATTTCCCAAGCCATGCGCTTGGTAAATTATAAGATAGTGAAAGGTTTTGAAGCCTAATAAACCAGGCATCCTGTAAGAAAAAATCGCCTGAGTCATACCTCGAGAACCCAAAATGAGATGCTGGTCTTGTGTTTGTTGGGTTATCTGGTGTCCATCTATCGTAAACACTTCTTAATGCGTTACGTCCGTTTGTAGCAACCCCAATAGCAGTAACTCCTAACGCGAAATCTGTTTGATCTACTATTTGTCTACCAAACATACCATTAAAATGAAAGCCCAGTTTAAAATTTTTATAGCTGATGGAATTACTGAATCCTGCTATAAAATCTGGATCTGATGATCCTAACAAAACAATATCTGCTTCATCTATAATACCATCTGGTGCACCAGTTGGTACAAACCTACCGTTTTCATCAACTACTGGATCTCCAGCTCCATCTCTCTCAAAACCATTAACATCTTTTATTTTTATTTGCCCTGGGAATAAATCTGGTTGTGCGGTAACGACTTCATCTATTTGCATCACACCATCAGATAAATATGAATATTGCGCACGGATAGGATCCTCTAAACTTTCATATATTGCTGGCTTCCAATCTGGAGCTCTTTCTTTCCATCTATCTTTAAATTTAGAAAAGGTTAATGTACTTTCCCATTTGAAATTTTCAGTATCAATGTTAACTGTATTTAAAGTAAGTTCAACTCCTCTACTTTGAGTCGTCCCAATATTTGCCCAAACGGTATTTATTTCATTATAAGAATTGATAGGTTTTAATTGTAGTAAATCTGAAATTTCTTTGTTATAAACTTCCACAGATCCTGATAGTCTTCTTTTAAAAAATTCAAAATCAAGACCTATATTTGTTTCTCTTGTAGTTTCCCATTTTAAATCTGGATTTTCTAATCTAGAAGGAAATACCCCAATCAATATAGATTCATCTTGATTCAAATAAGCTGGTTGTGCAAAATAAGCAGCAAAAGCGTTAGAACCAATATCAGCATTACCTGTTTCTCCATAACCTACTCTAAGTTTTAGTTGTGATATATTATCGTTTATGTTATCCATAAAAGGTTCTCCAGCAATATCCCAACCAACAGCAACTGATGGAAAAATAGCAAACTTATTATTTTTAGAAAAAACACTAGATCCATCTCTTCGTATAGTTGATGTCAAAATATATCTGTCTTTAAAAACATAATTTAATCTACCAAAATAAGAGACCAAGTTATCTTCTTGTTTTGTTGAACCTATTGTTTTAGTACCTGCCCCAGCATTTAAATTATTCCATAAAAAAGCATCTGTTATAAAATCGCTGTTTCCCGAATTCGTACCTTCAGATTTATATTTTTGTCTTGAATAACCTACTAATATATTAATGTTATGATCACCATTTATTATTTTAGAATAGTTTAAAGTTAAATCAAAAAGTTCATCATTCTTTTTCTGATTTGCTACGGATGCTTTACCATTTTCTAAAGCTCCCCATAAGGTAGTTCTTGGTAAATATGTATTTCTACTAGTATAACCTTGATCTATACCTACTTGCAATCTAGCAACTAAACCTTGTAATGGCTTAACTTCCATGAAAAAGTTAGTAAGTGTTCTATCTATAACGCCTTGATCTGTTATTGTAAGTAAAGAAAAAGGGTTAGGTTCTAGTGCATTGTCAGGGTTTATTGGGTATGCCCCAAACTCATCAATAGCTTCTATATGTGGGCCGTATTGTAAAGCTGATCTAATAAGACCTGAATTTTCAAATTGATCGCCTCCTAATTGACTGTTTTCATTATTTATTCTACTCATGGTAAGATTCATACCAAAACTCACATAATCATTAATTGTCTGATCTAAGTTGAATCTTAAGGAAGCTCTATCAAAAGATGAGTTTTTTAAAATCCCTTTCTGTTCGTATAAATTACCCGACAAATAATATTTAGTAGACTCTGTACCGCCTCGTAAAGACAAGTTATGTTGTTTTATACTTCCATCTCTAGTTACTAAATCTAGCCAATTGGTTCCTTGTCCTGCATTATTAATTTGATTATCTGAATAATATCTAGTAAAAGGAACACCATTAACAGGGTCTGCAATAGCCTCTTCTAAGGTTCTATCACTATATGGAGACACCCTGTTTATAAATGACCAATTTTCAAATGCGGCATCGTTTCTTAATTGCATCCATTCTGGCAAACTCAACACATCGAAGCTATCATTATAAGCTTGATATGAATAAGATGATGAATAATCTACTTGTACTTTACCTGCTTTACCTTTTTTAGTAGTAAGTAAAATAACACCATTTGCAGCTCTAGCTCCATAAATAGATGTTGCACTAGCATCTTTTAATACTGAAATTGATTCAATATCATTAGGGTTAAAAGAATTTAAAATACTTTGTGTGCCTCCATCATATCTATTTCCTGTTCCTGGTTGTTGAAAATCGGTAATAGGAAAACCATCCACAACTATTAATGGGGAGTTCGAAGCATTAATAGATCCCGCTCCTCTAATCTGTATATCTAAACCTCCTCCAGGTTGCGCACTATTTTGTGTAATTTGTAATCCTGAAACCTTACCTCTAAGCACATCGCCTACAGAGGGTGAAGATGAAAGTACTAATTCCTCCGTTTTAACTGTAGAAATTGCACCTGCAATATCTTTTCTTCTTTGTGTACCATAACCAACAACAACAACTTCATCTAAACTTGTATTATCAGTAACTAAAAAAACATTGATAGTTGAATTGGCACTAATTAATACTTCCTGAGTAACAAAACCTATAAAGGAAAAAACTAATGTAGCTCCTTCTTTAGCCGCTATGCTAAATTTACCATCAAAATCTGTAGAAGCACCACTAGTTGTGCCTTTTATTAATACCGTTGCTCCAGGAAGTGGGATGCCAGATTCATCAGTCACAATACCTGTAATGACTCTTTCTTGAGACATCTCTTTCTCAATGTCTAAGGAAACATCGTTTATGTTCAGCGAAAAAGTTTTCGCATTAGTTTTGAATAAAAAGACTAGCATTATTAATAAAGTTAGTTTCATTTTTAAATCAAAATTTGACCTAGGACTCTTTTTACCGAGTAGTTTCATATTTTTTTTCATATTTTTGATGGTGATTTATTAATTAGAGATTAAATTATGTCACTTATTATAACCGGAAGATGCTGCAACATTTTTCGGTTTTTAAGTTAATGTCAGTTTGAGTTAATGTTGTTTCATATTTTTTTGCTAGTTTGTTATTAATATTTATGTTTTCAATTTAATTACATTTACAAACAAATTCTGTTTTTAAGTACTATACTAACTGTATTCTCATTTTTATACTTTTATAACTTTTTCTTTTTTAAGTATTCGTGCGCCAGGGTCTACACTTACTTCATACGCACCTATACCACCAGCATTTTTAATTCCTTCTATAACTTGTTTTTCTTTGCCTTCAGGTGCTAAAACCACAATACTTCCGCCTCCACCAGATCCAACTATTTTTGCTCCTAAAGCTCCTGCCTCTAAAGCTCCTCTAATCATATCATCTATTCTTGGAACCGTAATTTTTAAGTCATTTTTTAGAATATTATGGTGTTCTGTCATTAATTCACCTATTTTTCTAAAATTGGGCTCCAGTTTTTTAAATTCTACCAAAGCCTTTTGGGTTATATCATGATTTGCAATTGCAGCATACAAATACCTTTGCATATGATCTGGTACATAGTTTAAATACCTTTTTAAATCTTCTTTCTTTGCCTTTTTTATATCAAAATCAGGGATTTCGGTTTTTACTTTATGTATTGCAATCCATGTTTTTTCTCTTAATTCACTTAATAAACCAACTGTTTCTTTAGGAATTCCAGATTCACCAATTATAAGACCATGTAAAGGTGTCTTAATAATTTCATACGAAAAATCATCACCTGTTTCGAGATATACAATATTTCCTATTCCAATACTATATTGATCCATTTTACCACCAGGAGCACCTTGTTCTAATACTTCTGACTCATACGCAATTTGCGAGATAAGTTCTGGAGATACTTCTTCATTAACTCCAAAAGCGTCAATTAAAAAATTAACCCAAGATACCACGACAGCAGAAGAACTTGATGTGCCTGCATTAATAGGTAAGTTTCCTGTTATTTTAATGTTGTAACCTTTATTCGGTATACAACCATATCTTTTTAATACTTTAAGAGCATATAATAAATGATCTCCTTTTTCAATAGAGCTCACTTTCTCATCAATATTGATGACTCTTTTTTGATTTATATCAGGTTTGTTAATATTAAAAACCCGCAATCCATTTTCAATTGCTGTTAGTTTAATATTCCTGCTTATAGCACAAGCAATAACAGGTAATCCTAAATAGTCTTGATGATCTCCAAACAAACATGTTCTTCCTGGTGCTAATGATATTATTTTTCTCATTTAAATTGTAAATAGTATTTAGTTTAAATTGATATTCTATTAAATTTTCATTAAAAAATCATCAATTTTCGGTCATGTATTACTGCGAATGTATTTATTTATTTTTAATAAAAAAAGCAAAACACAAAATAATGTGCTCGAACACATAAAAAAAGTGTTTTCGAGCACATTATTGTAATATTAAACTTTAGTTTTATATATTTGCCTTAATTATGAAGAAGTACACAATTAAAGATATAGCAGAACTTGCAGGAGTTTCAAAAGGAACCGTTGATAGAGTTATACATAATAGAGGAAAAGTATCAAAAAAAGCATTGGATAAAGTAAATAAATTACTTGAGGAGATTGATTATCAACCTAATCCAATGGCAAGAAATTTAAAAAACAATAAAGTTTATCAAATTTATGTTGTGTTACCAAACCCTAATGAGGATAGTTTTTGGGAACCTTGTATACATGGTGTAAATCAAGCTATTGAAGAATTTAAATCTTTTTTGATAGATATAAAATTATTATTTTTTAGTCCTAATAGCACTGAATCTTTTCAAGACATAAACAATAAGGTATTGGCATTATCGCCTGATGCTGTTTTATTAACACCTCTTTTCTATAAAGAAAGTATTATTGTAGCCAATAATTACAAATCGGCAGGTATTATTGTGAGTACTTTTAATAACCAAATAGATTTAAAACAAGTGGTTAGTTTTGTTGGGCAAGATTTATACCAAAGCGGAAGAGTTGCTGCAAGACTAATGCATATGATTATACCAAAAAAATCTGATATAGTTATTTGTCACATGGATGAAACCGTTAACAACGCCATTCATATGCAGAAAAAAGAAAAAGGATTTAAAGATTATTTTGAAGAGTTAGGGAATCATGAATATAAGACATTAACCCTTAATGTTAATAAGGAAAGCCTTAATCAATCTCTTAATAAATTTTTAAAATTGCATGAAAATATTTCAGGTATTTTTGTAACAACTTCAAAAGCCTTCAATATTGTGGAAATACTTCAGGAAAGCAACTATAAAAATATTAAAGTTATTGGTTACGATTTGTTAAGTGAAAATATTAATTTTTTAAAAAGAAATATCATATCCTTTTTAATACATCAAAGTCCAAAAACACAAACCTATCTTGGATTAACATATTTAATTGAGCATTTTCTCTTTAATAAAGATATTCCTAATAAAAAATTATTACCAATTGATATCGTGAATTCTGAAAACTTAAGTTCTTATATAGAAAATTAATTTAGTTTTAAAACACCAAATGAGGACGAAATATGAAAATTTGGTGTTTCTGTTTTGGGGTTAATCCAAGTTATCCATGTTGGCTCAAAAACTGATTCTTCTGTCTTTTTATATTTTGCTCTATAAATACCTGTTTCTATTTTATTGTTATGTATTAAATTTAATTTCTGTAAAGAAGCTATACTTATTTTCCCTTCAACACAAAAACCTTTAGGATTAAAACTAGATTTTACAATCAAATCTTTTTTAGGCCAATTCCAATTAAAATCAAAATTTTTATTTGGGTAAGCCTTAAAATCCATAATTCTAGGTGTTGGATCCACTTCGAGACAATAATAGGGATTAAGAGATCTGTCTGACCGAAAAAACAATTCAACTCTATCTGAATTATTTATGCTATTAATGTTGTTATCTGTTTTATCAATATGTATAGTATCATCAGAAATTTCAAAACAAAAGAACAAATGGCTCCCATCCCATAAGGCTTTAAATTTTGTTTCTGTATTTTTTATGCCTTCCCACGGAGAACAGAAATCAATCAAACTTACAGCATTCTCCCAAAGTTTGTCATCCCCTTTTCCTGTAATACTTAATTGATTTAAAGGAATGCTGTTTACATTATACATTTTCATTTTTTCTCTAAAACTATAATTAATAATTAACTCTCTCATGGAAATTTATCCTTACGCAAGAGATAAATATCTATTTACTACTAGAAAGATAAACATTAATTATGATTCCTTAGAAATGCATCAAATTAATGATTGAAATTTTAATAAAAGGGATTAATTAGTCGTCTCTGTATTTTTATTTAATACTTGTTATAGGCTTGCTATATTCTTAATCAACTTCATAATTTAAATTGTGTTTTAGAAGAATTAACCTTACCCAAGATAACCATAATCTCCCTCTAACATCTCTGCTGAGAATAAAACATCAGACTTAAATAATTGCTGATCCACCATGGCCATATATCAAATATGAAGTTTTCTTTGAGCTAAGGCTTCAGGTGATTATCTACAAATTGAAAAGTAGACTTATTAATAATCTGCATTTGAGACAATCCATCGGCAACAGACTGATTTTTGTTTTCCTGCGTTTTGTCAACGTGAGTATTCATAATTCATTCTTTTCAGGTTTTGGTTTATTTCCCATAGCATCAGAGCTATAATACGTTCAATGGCTTTATGTTTTATTATGGGTTTGATCTCAACTGTAACAAATTAATATATTTAATCAATTATCATCACTATCACTATTGTCAGGATCCATTCTAAGAGGGCTAACACCAGGTCCTTTTAGCCAAGGTGCATTTCGCGGTTGCGTGCTACTGGGGTCATGATCAGGATGCTTTACTTTTAAGGCATCTCTCTGGTCATTGGCTTCATCCTTTTCGGCTTCACTTATCCCATCTTTCACCTTTACACCTGAGGCAAAAGGGGGAGCAACATGCCTTAGGGTAAATGAAATGGCCACCCCCTGCTGCTTAGCGGCACCACCCTGTTCTGCCAAAACTTCAGCAGCCCGTTCTCTATTGAACTTTCCGTGACCGGTAGATCTGTAATGTGTCCCCGCTTTGCCAACCTCCATGTCATAAGGGTGGTCGGGCATTGTTGCTACTGTAGCTGTGGGATGCCCCCAAGCAGTTTCCGTTCCTCCGGGAGAAACTTCCCTCGCTCCAGTCCATTTAGTTTCGAAGCGTGTTTCATGAGCGCGCTCACAAATATCTCTAACTTCAGCCATATCTCCAACTACATAAGCATTACGTGCTAATTTGAAAGCCACTTCACAAGATATTAGCTCATCCATCCCTGGATCCATGGATCTTAATAGAGCAGCGAATTTTTTTTGCTCATTATCCTTAACATATTCGATTAGCCCATTTATAGTAAATTGAATAACTGAAAGCTGTTTAACACTTCCTGATAATTTCTTATGCAGCTGCAATAAACTATTAGATCGGTTATCTACAAAACTAAAACTTTGTTCCCCATTACTCTTTTTCTGTACAGCAGAATTAGCAACCGCACTACTTCTATTCTCTTTTAGCTTCTCAACTTGTTGGTACATATTTAAAACTTATTATTTGGATTTTCACATTGTAATGAACGGTCTTAATTACCTTTATTCTACTCATATCTTTCGTAGTGGTTTCTTTTAACAATAGTTTTTTTTTAAAATAGAACGGGTTTCATACCACATTTTCGGTATCCTTGGCATTACATCATCCATATACACATGATGAAAAACTAAGTGTATTTTCGTTGGCATGTAAAAGGAAAACCTTGGTACTCAATCTTGAACATTGCCAAGAGATTCTCCAATGAGGGCTGCCAAACTAGCCCAATCAGTGACAAACTTATTGATATGTCGATCTTCAAGTAATATGGCATTTTCTTTTGGAGATACAATTTCGCGCCCTCCTGTAACTGACCATGGTAAAGCATCTTCTTTATTTTTCACACGCATAGCAAAGGAATCCATTGCGGCGAATAATGAAGTGAATCTATAAGCCCAACGTTCTTCTCCTTCAGCTGGACCAGCTATAGGAGAACCCTCAATTTGTTCCTGAATTTTTTTCAGAAACGAAAGAGTTTGCCCATCCGGATTAATATTGACTTCCTTGTACAGTACGCCAACTAGTAGCATTTCTGCCTTAACCATAATCGCATTGTACAAGAGTGGTGTAGTTATACTTTGTGAAATAGTATCTAGGGTTACTTTGGTAGACCTTGGCATTAAAGTGAAGGTGTTTTTTGCTGAGGACCCTGTTCTTTTAACCCCTACTATTAACCTGAGTAAATCTTGAAACATTAGAGTCCATGCACCCTGGACTGCTCCCGCATTAGGTAGAATTACATGCTTTGTAAAATATACATTCATTATTGCATTAGACAATGCCACTGCGCCTGTTATAATTTTAGCTGCCCTAAGCGCCTCTGCCTTGTCTTCACCTCCAACTGTACTCGATTTTGCAGTAAGAGCATCAGCGTGAGAGGAGAAAGTATCTGTAACATTGGATAGATCTACTCCACTAGTTACTTGAAGATGTAATGCAGGGTCATTTTGTTCACCCCAATATTGAACTAAGTTATTACCCAATGCTTGTACAATTACTTCTCTTGCAGCTTTATCCCCCACCTCATCTGTCGCAGGCCTAATTGTCCAGACAGCAATGTCAGTTACTGGGATTCCAACGAACATTCCTCCTGTATAGTCTCTAGTCTCTGCGACATTTTTTGTTGTTCCATATCTGTCATACCAGTTAGTTTTTATCCAATCCAAATCATTAGTTAACGGAATGCCTTCGTTGTTAGCATATTCTACTTTTGTTTTTACCTCTGGTACGTAGGCATTCCCCACATCTGCCCGCAATTCTGCCCAACTATCACTACGCCATGGCTCTGGGATAGCATCTAGTGCGCTTCTTATTCCACTCGCTCTGGCAGCATCTGGTTGCATTTCCATTCGTGGTTGTTGCTCAACAGCAGCGGCATTTACTGTACCAGAAAGAAATCCTTTAGCTTTACCGTATGACGCCATTCCAACCTTCCTGAATATTGGATTTTTTCTAAACTCAATTTCGAACCCCAACTTGTTAACCCGTTGAATCGGTTGTAAGGTGGATGAAACACGTTTTGTTTGAATACTACTATTGTCCCTTCCTGAACTTACAGCTTTTTCCCCCATCACATCAGCTTCCTTTTCCAATCCTACATTATCATTTACTGCCATGCCATTAACTGAAGTTGTAGGTTGCACACGACCTTGGGCTTGTTGCACGACATGTGCCAACTCATGTGGCAAGTGTTTTTCCTGTCCTGATGCTAAATGAATAGTTGATCCTTGTGCATAGGCATGGGCTTGTACAGCTGCTGGTTTTGGCGAATTATAATGGGTCTGTACGTGATCTAAATTCATTCCCGATAGGTTTTCCATACCACTTTTTAAATTATCGGGTAAGCCTGTATTGTTTTCCTTCTGCTGCATGGGGAATTCCTCATCTTCCTCATCTAACTCCATTTTCTGAGTGGTATCTGCTTTTAGCTGCATGTCTTCTTCCTCTTCATCAAGCCCCATTAATTGTGCTGCTTGTTTACTTTTAGATATATTTAAAGAGCGGTTATCTTTAAATTGAAACGCTTTTTTACCTACGCCATTATAATTATCATTTTTTTGTTGGATTGGTTTTGATTTTTTGTATTCCATAATTTTACCTTTTAATGTGTTTGTACTAAAACGGGGCCTTTTGCGCCACTATAATCTATCGCCGAACAGTAATTATAATTATGTATCCTATTTTTCAACCATACTACATACGGATTGTAATAGGGTAATGTTATTTTTTGGCCTGTAATTAGCTTTATAATGTATGCGTTGTATAAAGGGTATTTTATAAATAGGTCATCAAATATTTTGGATATTATGGGCGATTCAAAATTGTTATCTCTTCTTCTTTTATACGCATAAATCCCCTTAGCGACCTGTTTTGAAAAAATAGTTAATACTTTTTCCATAGTGTGTGACTTGTTTGTAGCAATCAGATATATTCTTTTTTGAGTTAATAAATAGCCTTTAATTATTAACTCTTCATGATATACACAGTAATTAAGTACTTCTGCAATAATGAGATGTCTCAAATCATTTGGAAGTTCTTTTTCCCATGATTTCATTACCAAAACAAGATGATGCGTCATTTGGGATTCTATGTGAGATGCTTCTTTTTTGGTATCCATTACATCTATTCTATTAATTATCTATTAGTAGTATCCGATAAAAATTATTGATTTTAATTTTATACTATAGTTTATCAGTTAGTTAATATCAAGTCTTGTTTCTTTTTTCTAACAGCGCAGCGGTCTATGATCTTTTTGTCAAAAAACAGTCATCGTTTTATTTTCCTTTTTAAATTCTTTTCGAATGCCTTCTAATAATTCTTCTTTAGTAACGACCGTATCATTTCGGGTTACAGCTGCTAATGCACAAAAACGTAACACATTTATAATAGCGCCCCCAGCTAATTCATAGTCTTCTGCTATTTTCCAAAGATTAATATCTGGATGTAATGTGCATGTCCCTGAAAAGGCGTTTTCCCATAATTGGTGACGTTCATTAACCTCTGGCATGGTAAAATGAATCATAGATTGGAATCTTCTGGTAAATGCGGCATCCATATTTCCTTTTAAATTGGATGCTAGAATTACGACTCCTGGAAAATCTTCTATACGTTGTAGTAAATACGATGTTTGTTGATTGGCATGCCGATCGTTAGAACTATTAGCTTCGGTTCGCTTTCCAAATAAAGCATCTGCTTCATCAAAAAAGAGGATCCAATCCTTATATTGGGCTATATCAAATATTTTGGACAGGTTTTTTTCTGTTTCTCCTATATATTTTGAAACAATCATAGATAAATCTACCCGATATACATCACGATTGGATACTTTTCCTAATAAAGAAACGGTTAAAGTTTTTCCTGTTCCTGGTGGTCCATAAAATAATGCTCGATATCCTGGTTTTATTTTCTTTAATAAGCCCCAATCATTCATTAAAGTATTACTGTGTTGTAACCAAGCATTTATTTCAGACACTTGATCCATTACGATATCATTCAATACAATATCTTTCCACTCCAAATATGTGGTGATTTTTTGTGCTGGAAATGTACTGCTATGCTCTAATTTTGGCTTTTCTCCTGTTATAAAAAAATGAAACCATCGCTCTTTTAAACTTAAAATCCCATTAAACCTAGGAATAAACGGTTCTGTGTCTTCAATATCTAAAACTTGTTCTTTAGTCAATATATTTTCTCTATCAAAAACATCCATTACAAACGGTCTTAAATGGGGACTGTTTGCTGTTACTAAAAACAATAGCGTTTGTCCTGTTGGTAAAAATCCACTATGACTTTTATCAATAACACCTCCAAATTCTGTAAATCCGCGATCGTATACTTTATTTCTTCCAAAAAAAACATCTAATACTTCTGGACATAATAAAGGTGCTAAAGCCAAAGCTAAAGCAAGTCGTTGATAATTATTTAACTTCCATTCTTTAATACAATTGGCATATACAGTATCTTGTTCTATTATATTGGGGGCTAAAATTTCTGTCCAATGTGGTCGTTCGCCTTCATGCTCCAAATAAGAACTAATTACATTATGAATGACTTCTTGTAACCAAGAAATTTCGTTATGTAGTGTTTGTATATTTCCTTTTATATTACTCATAAGAAATAAATAATTTTTCAACATCGTCTAAATTAGCATCTTCCCATTTAAAATATTGTAATGCAGTATTTGGGTTTAATTGATTTGCTTGTAACATATCTAATACACAGGCTTGCCCGTATTGGTCTATTTGTGTAGAAAAAATTAACTGATCACTATTAAACTTATTTTCAAAAAAATTAGTTGCCCAATCTAACTTTCCTGTTCTTTCTTTAATTAATTCACTAATAAACAATTCTAATTTTTCAGGCTGTACGACTAACTTTTTAGCTTTAAAAAATAAAGGACGTTTTTTCTTCTCTTTGTGATAGAACTCAATATCTCTTGCTTGAATTGTTTTTGAATTTTGATCTCCAAATAATCCTAAGAGTTCTGAATTTTCAGATTCTATAGCCATTTCTAACTCTCCTTTATCTGATCCTGAAATTGCTAACGTCCAATCTGGTGCTGCTGCACTTTCTATAACGACATATAGTTCTCGAAAAGAATAGATGACTTGTGTTAGTTTTATAATAAGTTCTGAAGCTATAGCATTCCAATTTATAATTTTGACCGATTCTGGTTGATTACTGGTAAAAAAGAAACTTCCAAATTCTTTAAATGCCAAAATTTGTTTACTAAATTTAAATTCTCCTTCAATAGGGTTATGTCCAATATCTCCACCTGTATAAGGTTTAGTTACGCCATTACTAAAACTCCAATTATTAGGATTTAATTTAATTCCATATTCAAAATTCACTTCAGCTTCTGCCACTATTTTGTTCTTGAAAATATTCCCAAGAATGACTATGTCTCCTTTATGAATCTGAAAAAAATCACCAGGGTACATCTCTTGGTTTAATGGTTTAGATGGTATAAACCCATTTGTTTTATTATAAAAGTCTGTATAAAATTTTTTTGAAATATTCTTCATGATTTGTTTTTAAAGCATAATTGAGGTTATCTATTATCATCAATCTATTGGATTTAGATAACCTCAAATTAATAACACATCGCTTTTAAGAGGCTAAAGCCGCGGCAGTTTCTGCTGTCAGACCTGATACAAGAGAATTTAATTTTATAGTCCCTGTACTAAGATTTGATTCTGCTTCACTAAGTTGATCTTGAGCATTTCTACTTGCTTTTAATGTTTGATTATATTTAAGCAAAGCGCGACCATAGGCCATATAAATTAACTCTTTTATATTACCGTACTCTGGTAGTTTTTCTATCGATGTTTCTTCTACAATTGTCTTTTTTCTTTTGTACGCTTGCAGTTTGACTATAAGCACAGATTTATCGTCTTTAAATACCTCTGACATGTCTTCTCCTGTAATGAACTGAAACAATCGTATAGCTTGTAATAGTTGTAAAGACATAGTGCCTTCAGACTCGATTGTTGTTGCCTGAGATGCAAAAACGGAGTTTAATGCCGTAAGTGAAAGTGCTACAGCATTATTAGCATTTTTCCCTGCGGCAACAGCCATAGATACCAATTCATCTGATATTAAAGGGTTTTGTGCTTTTTTACGAATAATTAAATTTGATAATTTGTTTACTACCTCTGCTGAGTATATTAGCTTGTTTACTACAACATCAATATTTACAGCTACTTTTTTTATCTTTTTATCAGAACTTATAATATCATCAAAATTCACTTTAGAATTAATTAATAAATCAATCACACTATCTACTATTTGATCGAGTAATTCTTTATTACTTAATGCCGTTGTTTTATTAACTGCTTCAACTTCTAATGAAGCCTCCAATTCAGCCGACTTTTGTGTTAATGAAGTGACTATGGCTTGCAATTGTTTTACATCATCTTGAGCGTATAATACATCGCTCGCTAATGCATCTAATTCTGCTTTCTTCTTTTCTGTAACCCCGTATTTATCAGGTCTTATAGTTATTTCTTGTAGTATTGACATAATATGTTTTTAATTGATTATTTTTTTTATATAAGTAAAATCGTCCGTATTTTGAAAATCGGATAATGCCCCTTTAAATTGAAGACTAACAGCTTCTCCTTCAGCAGACATTGCTAGTACTACTGGAATATATAAATTGTCGGGGATTAGACTATTTCCAAAATTATCGGTTGTAAAAGAGTCAATCGATACTTGGTAACTCGTTTTTTCGTCACTTCCTATTACTTTTTCAGCAATTATGTAACTATCAATTTCCAACCCAGTTGCTATGGTATAATTAAAAAAGAATCCTGGCTTTATATGTTTAGGATGATCTACACTCATGACTGCCTCTAACTTCTCTTTTTTAACTTTTTCAAGCCTTCTATTAAGTATTCTTATTTCTTTTTGAACATTAATATGAGTTTCATTAATTTTTTTATGCTCTTCTTTTAAATTTTTAAGTTCTTTTGCTTCAAGTCCCTCTTGAGATTGTTTCTCTTTACTATTCTCTTTCTGAGCAATTAGACCAGATTCTGATGATAAAAGTGTATTAATCTCTGCTTCTAACCTTTCTATTTCTGGATTATATTTACTAAATATTTCATCTAAATGTTCTGTTTGCCCTTCTATAGATTTCAATCCTTCTGCCGTTAATAATCCTCTTACTAATTTTTTATTATTTGGTAAAAAGATACAACGATACTCAACATTATAATCTGGATTTTCGTCTACATTAAAAGTCATGATATTGTCAGAAACTGAAATATCATCATGTTTAGGAGCTGTTAACTTATTCTTTAAAGTAAAAAATGCCGATGGGGCTGATAAATAATCTTCAAAAGTGTTTATAATTTTCTTGTATTCATTGTTTAAAACTGCAAATACAAATACCACATACCGCTCTCCTAATTTTATATCCTGACCGTTTGAATCTTTTAAATCTGACATGTAAATCTTTTCAGAATATGTATTTTGATTCGTACTTTCTATTTTTAAATATTTTTTTTCTTTTTCTCCTTCCAATACCAACCCTTCTGCATCAGAAATAGAGAAAATTTCCTTTTTACTATTTTTTACTAAAAATATATAATAGTCATTTACTGGATATCCAGAGTTAAGAACTTTTGAAGACACTCCTTTAAAACCATTCTTATAATCGAAAGGACTTCTATATCTATTAAAACTTACTGTAAAATCGGTCGCATTTCCAACCGTGTATGGTAGGGTTGTTTTTAAATTTAAATTCAACTCTAAACAAGTAAGTTTATAGGCTTCTAGACTTGAATTAAAAACGGAATCTGTATTTTCAAGAATACCTTCAGCCGCTTTTTCTTGGGTGTTAGCCGCTCCTAAAGCTTCAGAATCTGCTATTACACTTTCTGATGCTGCTTTAAAATCGGTAGTTGCTATGTCTAATAAACTTTTTATTGAGGCATCTGTAGAGTCTGCTTTATTTACTAAACTTGTAATGGGTACTTCTGCAATTTGTCCAGAAGCTTCCATACTAAGTTGTGAAGTTCGTTCTGCCAAATAAGCAGTTTCATTCATTAACTTATAAGCTTCTTCACTTTGAGCATAAATTTCTGTTTCAAAATCAGCTGCATTTACTATGCTAAAAATACTTCCTACATCGCTTGCTAATTTTAAAATAGCATTGGCTGCTATTTGAACATTCGCGGCAGCTACTGAAGTGTTTTTTACCGATTGTGATACAAATTGATTTCCTAAATTAGTTGAAACTAACGTATTTGTAGATATATTACTATCTATTACAGCTTGTTCTAATATTAGTTGCTGAAAAGCATAATTATTATTTGCTGCTTGCAGCTCTTCTGCAGCAGTAATGCGAGCACCTTCTGCATAATATAATGAAAACATAGAAGCGTCTAAGGTTCCCTTTTTTTTCTGTAACTGTAATTCTTGCTTAGACAGCGATAATAAGACGCTGGTATGCAAACTTTCATTGTAAGAATTCATAAAAAATAAGTTTAAATTAATGTGTTAATTGTATTTAAGGTTACTTTATAGAGTTTTTAAAAGGTGAAATTCTATTAATAACTCTCTAATTATTTAGTGTCTATATTACCTTGAGTTTCTTTTCAAAACTCATTAAATATATAATTACGATAGTCTCTTAGCTACTATCTATTGCGGGTGTGTGTTTTTCTATTTGTCTCATTTTATTTCTTTTTAATAGGACCAGTTTACGTGTAATGGTTTTGGCATCCAAGGAAGTTTTATAATTGAAAAAGAAAACGGCGATTTCATTAAAAGGACATCATAGGCCTTTTTTTCGACCGTTAAACTCCAACGGTCTTCTTCTTCTCTTAAAACCCCATTTCTAACCAACCAATTCCCTCTAAACCCTTGTACTGAACTACTCCCAATAGCTTCCCAATAACCCATTGCCGATTTTATTAATCCTTCTATTAATGTTTTTTCTTTATCTAAAATCTCTATAGCATCTCTTATTGGCTGTTGTAGAGGAATACCACATATTATTTTATTTAAGGTGAGTAAGGATTCTTCTGTTTGAGAAAGACCTGTAACTACATATTGTAAATAGTGTACGGCATTTATACGTGCGTCTTCTGAAACAAACTGCTTACTTTCTAAAAGCTCTAAACGCTCAAATAACATAGAGAAATAAGAGTTTAACAATACCAAACCTGCATTTGGAACCGCTATTCCTGCACTTTGAATTTCAAGATTTTGAGCATCCATAATTTCTGTTATTAGTAAAAGTTTATCTTCTTTTTTTATTTTAAAGTTATTGATAGTTCTAGTTTTTTTGTCTCTAAAGAAGTCTTGATATGAAATTTGTAATGCCGCTGGTAATTGTGTTTTTAACAAATCGAAAGCTTCAAAAAAGTACGTTTTATCAATATTTTTTTTCGCACTTACTTCCCATAACAATTCCCGCCAAATATTAGATGTATTTATTATTTTCCAATTATTAGCGATCCAAGAGCTTAGTATTTTCTTTATTACTAAATGTTGTATTTCTAAGGATGACATGCCTTTTATAGAGCAACTTTCTAAGGCGTGATGTAATTTTTCTAATTGGTTAAATTGGTTTTTGTTTGATGGATATAATTTTTCGAGTGCTGCTACAAAATTTGTAACCTTTATATGCTCCGATAATCGAATTAGCTGAATTTGAGAAACTTTGTTTTCTCTTAAAACATTTAGCATTCCTAAAGGATGATCCTTCAATATTTCGTTTACCAAACGCCCTACTGTAGTGCTTTTTTTATGTAAATACCAAAAAGGAATCTTATTCTCTTTTAATAGGTACACACATAATGCTTCAAATTTGTTTTTAGAAATACACGTTTGTAAATCTTCCGAAATTTCTTCTTTAATTTTTATTGAGGTTAGTGATTTAAATTTGGGGTTTTGAACTAATAAAATTTCTTTTAAAATTTCGGGAACCACTATATTTTTTTGTTGAATTTGTTTTAATATATAAACTGAATTCACATCAGGCAACTGAGCTAATGCGTTAAAAACATAATCCACAATTTTAGTTAGTTCTTCTTTTTTTATGATACTCAATTTTAAGAGTTCTAAAGAAAATTCAAATAATTTACTTTCTATTTTTTTGGATAGTTGAGTTGTTGCTATTTCCTTAACAATAGTAAACAATACGTGTATTGCTTCGTTTATTTTACTGAGTAAGCTATTAGGTTGATCTCGGGTAATTAAGGCTGTAAATTGTTCTAAAGATATTTTGGTTTGCAATACTGCAAACTGTGTTGAGGACAATACTGTTTCTTTAAAAAAAGCCCGTATTTGATGGGGTCTATTTTCTAAGACATACAGTATCAACTTTTCAATTTCAAATGTATTTCCATCAAATTGTATTTTTGTTTCAGAATTTATTAAGCCTTGTTTTAGTTTTACTATGAGTTCAGGTGTTGATACTCTAATGGTATAATCAGGTGTGTGTACTATTTCTTTTTTTTCTTTTAAAACATTAGCTTTCTTATTATTTTCAATCCCTTTATTGTCAATAAAATAATAGGCAATCGCTTTTTCAAAAAGTTTTCTGAATTTTATTTTATCACCTTTATAATGATCATAATTTGCTATACATTGCCAATAGCTCTCTGATATTTTTCGTTCTATTTGTGTCGATGTATATTTTACTTTTTTAAATTTAGGCGTATACGTCTTAATAAACTCTAGTTGAAATACTTCTGTTTTTTCAACTAAATAATCACTTATTTGTTTTGCATGTAATTTAAATTCAGAAGTATCTATCTGTTTACTATGTACCAACTTTTCTAAAATAGCTGCTACCTTTTTTTGTTTATTTGAAGATTTTATATACGTTATAAGCACCTCTAAATCTGTACGGCAAGAAACTTTATTTGTAAAGAGCTGCAGCTTTATTTGTTGTGATTTGGATATATCTAGATTATCAAAATTATAATACTCGAAAATTTTTGAAATACTTTCATGAAAATATGAGGCATTCCCAATACCTTGTTTTTCTTTTAATCTAACCAACAAAAACTCTAAAAAAGAATATGAACTAAGATTATCGTGTGTTAACAATAGCTGAATACTTTCTAAAGGCAAGCACTTCTTTATTGCTAATATTATAGTTGACAATGGTTTTTCTTCTCGAATTACTTTATCAATACTTTGCTGTAAACCTGTTATTATTTTATACTTTTTTGGATATTTTTTTTCTAATAACTGTAATGTTATATTTTCAGCTTCTAATACGCGATTTATAAAATTATCTAGATTAAATTCTTCTTTATATAGAAGTAAAATATCCCATACAATAACGGGTTGTTCTTTAATCCAAGTACAAATAAGCTTATCATAATTTTCGAGTGACCTTTGATTTAAAGTTGATTGTGTAGTAAGATTTAAAACTTTAAGAATGGCAACTAATCTTTTCTCAGAAAAAAGTATGCCTTGATTCGGGTCTTCTTTAGTGTAAATTTGTTTTAAGTCCTCACATATTTCCAGATTAATTAGGTTTTTATGGGCAACTGGAATATCTAAACTAACCAAACTTTCTAAAATTTTTCTCTTCGAAATCTTATGAGATAGGCTTAGTTGTTTTATAACATATTTTAAAAATTCTGTACTTAAATTAAATGTCGATTTATCTTGTCTTAAGAATTGCAAACCTATTTGTTTAACCCAACATTCATCTAGCTTAAATAAATTTGTTCGTTTCAATTGACTAAAAAAAAGGATTTGGTCTACGAGTTCTATTGTTTTTTCTTTTGAAGGAGATAATACACTTAACAATGATTCAAAAGCAAAAGGCTTTAAATGAGTCGCCATAAATTGCCATATAAATGATTTATTATCTAACGATTCTATCATTTTTTTAAATCGCGTATTATCAATTTTTGGTAAACAATCTATCAATTCATTAAAACGCTTTTTTTGATAAATTGTAATACAATTTGTTGGCGATTTAAAAAAATATTGAAGTAATTTCCAGTTCTTTTCAAGTTGTCGTTTACTAGAAAACTTAGTATATGTTACATCTGATTGTCTTTTTGATAAAATGGTTAGTATTAATATAAAATTGGTTTTAGCATAAGAATGTCCTTTTATTTTATGTACTGCATCCTCTATCATTGTGTATAGTATATCATATCCTATATTATAATGATTTGCCATTTGCTGAATAGTATTTCTAACAAATTCTATTTTATTAAACATGGTACCACGCTCTACAAATAAGTAGTTTAGTATCCAAAACCATAAATTTTTCTTAAAATCATTGGTGCTTACTTTTACGATAGCTTCTTGTTCTTGGATTTTTATAAACTCTTCATAAAAATCTGTGATATAACTATGATTACTTTTTTCTATATTCTCAATTATGCGTTTTAAACTAGCGTCTTTAAACTGCCATGCCATTCTTCTTCTAACATATTGCTTGTCGCCTACAATCTGAATCATTCTAATAACATCACCTGTATTATTAGACATTTCATTTTCCAAAATCTGATTTATAGAGTCTTGAATTTTATAATAATTCCAAGGCATTACGCCTTGTAACAAAAAGTGTTTTAAAATATTTATATAAGATTCTTTATCTTCAATTATATCAATACTTTGCCCATGTTTATTGGGGTACATTACAATATCATTGAGTTTATAATAGAGCTGTTCTTTTAATTTTAAGGTAATTTCTTCAATACAGTTTTCATAATTAATAACACCTAAATCTACTTCAAGCGTTTTTATTTTAAGTGTTTTATTTTCTAGGCAAATAGCATTAAAAACGGAACTAATTTCTCTAGACATATGGTGATCGCTCCAATGACTTATTGTATTCTGCAATTCAGCTCCTCGCACCTTATCATTGAAAGAAGTATCCCAATAACAACTTGCTATAATATGTTTTTGACTCTTAATCATGATTTTAAGTGATTAAGGTTCTTAATACTTTCAGCTAAAGTTTTGGCGCTTTTAACTAAGCCTTTTCCATGGAGTTTCTTGTTTTTATCATCATAAAGTAAATTGTTATGCCAATTAACATATTGGGGTATTAATGCGTCTAATAACGTGTTACTTACATAAAACCTTGTTGCCTGAATTTGAACAGGAAGATCGTTTTCTAAAAAATAGTGTAGTCTATATTTAAACTCAGGTGTTTTAAATAATGGAATAAAATCAGGAAAAATAAAAATAAGGGTATTCTCAAACATAGGGTCTGTAATGGATATAGGTGTTCCATCTTCCCACGAAACACGAACCCTCCATGAATAACAAGTGTTTTCAATAGTTTTAAAATCGTTCAAACTATAGACCTCTTCTTCCTTTGTAAGTGGGTATAACGCATTTATTTCTTCAAATTTCAACTCATTTTTTAAGGCGTCTTCTAGAATTAAAAATTCATTTTGACTTAATTTTTTATCTATTTTCCTAAAAATACCCCCGTCAAAATCTTCAGTTATAACTATTTCAAAGTCTGCAGATTCTATAAGTAAATTGGTTTCTATGCACAAAAAGCCTTTACGTTCTCTAATTAACCAATAAGCATTAACATTTTTATTGTTTATCAAATAATTCTGATAGTATATATTTAGAGCAAAAAGTAAATTTAGCTTCAATTCTACTGCTGAATAGTTAATAAAGTCGCTAGAAGTAATCTGTAATTCTCTATCTATTTTTTTGGTATCAAAAATGAAGTCTTTTTGGTTTCCTTGAAGCCATACTTTTTTTAATTTATCATAGGTAGCTTCAAAAATAGCTTCAAAAGTTTTTTCTCCTTTTTTTGAAACCTTAATAAATTTCAAAGGAGTCGCTCCTATAAAATCGTAAGCCTTCACTCTATAATAGGATAACAATCCTAGATTTTGCAGGTATAGACTTTTTATTATTACCTTTTCTTTTTGAGCATTTCCTGAAAACACAGTGCCTTCAATAATGGTATCCATAACTATAGGAGACTCTCCATGGCGCGCCAATAAATGGTCTAAAATAGCATTCCGTCGTTCTATATTAACGGCATCATCTTCTATAAAAGACATTAATCCCCAAATGTATGTGTTGTATGGATCGCCTTTGTAATCGACCCAACCATCATTGATTTCACGTTCAGGAGATTGAATTTCATAACCAAATTGATGGGCTTTAAAATTTCTTAATAAAGGGCGTATATGGGGTACTGTTTTGTATAGAGATTGATAGTAATAGGTTGGTGAAAAACTGATATAAGGTGCAGGATACTCTGGATGAATTTTTTCAAAAGGTGTTTGTAAACTATAAAATTCTGTACGATCTGTTGGGGTTCCTGTAACTGAATTTCGAAATGAAAATAGCCTTCCCAAATTTGCTAGTTGCATAAATTGATTCGCAAGTACCTGATCAAAAAGGGTAAGATATGCTTTTAATTGTCTGGATTGCGCTATTTGAAAGTCTGTTGCATTGGATATAACGCCCTCACTTCCTACCGCATAAGCATCGGGAAACGTATTTTGAATAGAGTAATAACTACTAATATCTCTATAGTTTCCTTCTGGCAAATCGGGGGTCATTTTTACTGCCGCTACCGTATCTATTTGTTCTAAAGGCTGATCAAAATTAGATAATTCACTAATGAGTGAAATATTTAAGTCTTTATTTAATTTTCTTCCTTTAGTATTAACTTGAAATTCAATAACACCTTCATATTTTCTTTCATATTCTAGCGACTTAATAAAATCGAATACTAAAATCTCATCTTTCAAAGTATTTACTTCAAATAAAGTACCTGATTCGTCAAAAGAAACATTTGCTATAGATTTAATTCCTGGTATAGACTGAATGATTTCTGTAAGTTCATAAGCTTGAACTATATTTTTCTTAGCATATATACTATCTCTAGGAATCCATCCATTTCTTAATTTAGGACCATTAAAAATACTATTGGTAGGCGTGCCATCTCTTTTTAATGCATCATACCCTGTTTGTACCACATTAGGAAATACGTAATTATTGATTTCATAATCTATTTTAACTAAAATGGAATTCAAATCAATATCATTTTCTAATTCCAAATTTCCATAAACAGCATACTTTTTGGACATTAATGGTACCGGATATAAAAATAATTCTCCTAAGTTTCGACAGGTATTCAATGCAAAAAAAGCATTTTTACAGATTAGCGCTTTTTTATTTTCATACGTAATTTCGCCCGTAGCATCATCTATGTTTTCAACAACATCTTCATCTGTAATCTTTGAGTCTATAGATATAAATACGTTGTATATCCCATTAGTTATCTCCATACTGGTTTTAACAGGTATAATTTGAACGTTCTTTATGTTTTTTACTCTATCTATCAGGTATTTTCGATAATCTTCAATTGTGATTGGTGATGTTGTAAGGATGTCTTCTGGTAAATAAAATTGATCTTTAATTTCTAAATTCCCATTGATATTCGTTAAGATATCTTTTATTGGAAAATTATTACAATACCCTAATTCGGTAAAAGCAAAACACAATTGATCTAAAATAGTAACACCAGGATCACTTGGGTTTAAATTAGTCCAAGTCCCTTTATTATGTCTTTGTATAAAGGCCAACCCCCTTTTTTTAAGCATTTCAAAATTTACCTCGATAGGTAATGTTGTATCTTCTATGTGATGTAGCAGCTCCATTACTTATAGATTATTGATTGGTTATCTAAAGAAGGCACTAATAGTACAGAAGGTTTTATACCAAAAGAAGCCACATGTTGCTTAGGGGAACCATAGTTAATAACCCCTGTGTTTTTATCTTTTATTCCTAATTGAATTGAAAGGTTAGCTATACTTATTACACTCTTATAGTTTTTTATGAATTCGGCAATTTCAGAGACATTGATGCCTTTGTCTATAGTTATTTGAGACTGGGCTGTATCTATCCAAGGTGATAAAAAAGTATTGATTCCTGCATTTATTCTTTTTGAAATTCCTGAAACATCATTGTTAAAAGCAATTGTAATTTCTCCAATAATTTTAATATATCTTAATTCAAAATTAGCCACTTTTATGTTTGCAAACTTAGATGCTCTATCACTAATATATAGTTCTATTTCCTGACCTAAACAGGAGGTTACTAATGGTAAGAAAGCATTAGAATCGGTCCGTTTTTGAACATTTTGAACTAAATATACTTCGGTGTTTTTTGTCGCCTTATTGTATCTTATTTTTACATAAAATATTTGTGAAAATGTTTCGGTTATTGTCTGAAAATAATCTTGACTAGTAACCAATCTATCTTTTGTTTTTAAACGTATACTCACACGTTTATTCATATGTTTTTCTGTTTCTGCTGCTTTCCCTCCAAATGATGAAAAAGGCTGAATAACACTTGCTATATCTGGTATTGCTACGTGCGGACTCTCTATTATATTTGCTTTAATTTCAGGAGTTCTTGGAGATATCAAATAATGCTTTCCCGTTCTCTGAAGCTTAAAGCCATTCGTTTTTAAAAAAGTAGTTTGAGGATAGTTATCTGGACTATTGTCTACGGCTATCGAAATCCAATACCCTTTAGTCATGGTACAATGCTTTTTAGTAATATCTACAGGAATATTAAACGTGATAATACCTGAGCAACTAAATGCGTTAGTGGTATCTGACAATACTGTTAACGGTTGCCATCCGTTTGCATTTAAATAAGTATAACTTATATCCGTATGCTTATTTTTTACGGTTGTATAGTCCAAAGCCAGTTCAAAATAAAAGCTTACTGCTGCAGGCGTGGTAACATTTTCTAATTCTAAAAACAATTGTCCTTCATGCGGAAATGTTGGTATTAAACCAGGGAAACCATTACTAATTATCTTATTTTTTTTATAACTAAATGTACTATCATATACTTTATATTTTTTGAATGGTGCATAATAGAAACATTCTATAGGATAATCTTCGGTTGTATTACTTTGCTTTTTATTGTTACTAAAATCGTAAGTATAATGACTTGTATATTTACCCTTAAAAAGACCAACTATAGGAGTATAAGGCTCATTACACGTATCTATTAAAGACGGAGAATTATTAGAGTCTATAAGTAACTCGGCATTATACAAGGCTATCGCACTCACTACTTTAGGATATAGTGAGGCGCCAAAACCATATTTTGGTGCTACTAACTGCATCCTAACAAATCCTGTTGAAGTCGATTCGGTAAGTTCTAATGTCGTGGTTTGAATCGTTGGATCTATTACTTTTTGAGCTTCTAAAATTTCTGAAGATCCAAAAATGCTAGACTCGTTTAATGTTTCATAAATAATTATAAAATGCTCATTAAATAACGGAATATCTGTTGCTATAATATCTAAAAAACTGGTGTCCTTATCAACTTTAAGAAAATGAGAAATATCTAGTTGATTTTCAAATTTTAGGATTCCTGAAATGTCTATATAATTATCCTTTTTTTGTTGATTTTCATACGTCAATTCACCGCTATATCCCACTACTAATTGGGTATCTTGTATTTTAAAATCTCCCATAAAAAGCGTTTGCAGCATTAGAGTCTTTTTTAATTGGAATACCTTATCTAATTTTACATGCAGTAAATCATTAAGTAGCAAATCACCATTAATTTCGAACACATCACTAAGCTTTAATGTGTCATTAATTGAGAGTTTATTTTGAATATTAAGGGTTAAATTAGAAATTGATTTTCCAGTAAAAAATACCGTGTCATTATTTTTTAACTCCGTTTCAATTTCCTGTATATTTTCAACTTTTAAAGTGTCATTTATAGCTAATATATCACTGATTTTTACTGGAGAATTGATTTCAAATAATGCTGTTACTTTTATGTCTTGCTCATTTTTTAATAGGTATTCTATATCTAAATTCTTTTTTATTTTAATTAAATCACCAATTTCAACTCCTTCGTTAATGCTTATAAAATTTTGAATATCAAACTGGGTTTGAATATCTTGTTTAGTGTCTATTTTTAAAGTAGCCGGTGTTGCATTAAAACAATCTTCAATAGTCACTATTTTTTCAATTTCTAATTGACTTTTTATGGCTATTAATTTGTCCAGTTCTGGAAGGTTTGCTTTCCGTATTTCAATCTTTAATTCTCCTTGAAATAATGACTTCGGGTATTGGTCCTTAATTTTTTCATCACTAAAAATAGTATTAAAAAACCCTTTGGAATGATTCATATTAAAGGGATTCCATTGCCTGTTTTGCAACAATTGAAAAGTGGTTTTAAAGCATCTATTATTAAATGTTCCTTCGTTAAAAACGACTTCTATATCTGATGTGTTTTCTGCTTTTCTATTTCTAAAAAAACGTGAGAACGAATTTTTATGTTCCCTATTTACAGGCTCAATATGGCCTCTCACTGATTTATAATCTCCATCTAAATAGCTATTATACTGACTGTAATAATCACTAAAATTTTCAGATAAATTATTCCAATTCATTTCAACTGAAAAAGTCTTTACTGGCTTACTAAAAACCTCTGCACTACCAATCATAAAGTTTTGATCCCTATCTGGTGTTGGTCCTAATGGTTGAAAAGGGCTTTCGACTTCTAAGGCTCCAAAATCGTTATACAATTGAAACGTTTGCATCTCGTTTACATCTACATCTATGTCTAAGGATTGCATGGTTAATGGCGTTTCTACATTAGTGTATTGCGAATAACTCATTTTAAACATAGGCCAAATACTCTTTAATCCATCTGGGTTTTCAAGAAAAGCAACTATTGCAGGGTCTGAAGCATCTAACCTAATTGTAAACTGAAATTGAGTTTGAGAACTACCAATTGATTCTATCTTTAATTTAGATTTTGGAATATGAAACCATGCTTCTTCTGTACTTAAATAGTAAGTTCCTTTATCAAAAAATTTGCTATTTAGAACGTCTTCAAAAAATGTAAATTTTAATGTTAGTTTTCTTTTTCCTTCTAAAAGAAATAGCATTGGTGAAGCTATTACAAATCCCAAAGCGACATCCTTTCCATTAAGCGTATTTTGAGAGCCAAATGTTTTCCATTTTTGAACTTCTCCTTCCTCATTGGTTTGAACAACACCTACGTCTGCTTCTTCTTTTAAATATAATTTTGAAAAATTATTAGCGGCTAACCTTTGAGATAGGGTATACGTATTTACAATGGATGCCGAGTTTAATGATATATTCGATAACGTTTCGTATAAAATATCTGATTGATTTACATAGTAGCCCCCATTAAAAAATGTTTTTTTAGGGAGTTTAAATATTGAAATTGAATCTGACAACTCTGCGCATACAAAAACAGCATCTGGTAAAGCCAGTAATCTTTTTTGTCGTAGAATATCTTTATAATAAAATTCTAAATGTTTACTAGTTAGTCCGTTTATTTGATTTTTATAAACGCCCATTAAGTTTGTAAATGTGCGTAACAATAACGTATCTGGAAACAGATCTTTACGCACCTTCATGTTTTCAAATTCTATCGAGGCATATTCAATAATACTGCTAAAAAAAGCAAATGAAAGTTCTCCTGTTTTTTTTAAGGAACGAAAAAAATCACAATCCGAATTTAATTCTAGTGGCATTTTTAATTGCAACAACTCATTATAAGGTACTTTTATAGCACTCTGCTTCCATATTTTAGGATTAAATGATTTATAAAAAAAATGATTTACTGGGTGTATTCCTGCTATTATTTTTTTTACGTGTAATTGCTCTTTCAACCATAGAATAGCGCTTAGTAACTGATTGTACTTTTCCTTAACTTCACTAATTAAATAGGTTTTAAGATTATATTCAAGGGGCGATTTTAACATGTAAAATACCCATCTTTCAAGTAAATTGAAAACACGCATCAATTGATCAAACAGTTGATTCATTCCGTTTGTAATACTTGTACTCTGCTTGTTTTTTTGGGGCGTCATAGGTTTTAGCCCTTTTTTACAATCCAAAACGTCTTCTAGTTTTATGCAGGTTTGCAAAAACAAATCATGCATTTTTCCGAAAGGCGTTTTAGCTATAGAGGCTAATAAAAAAATAGGGTCTTTCAATAAAAAAGGAGACCAATCTCCATTAATATGATTGCTCTTATCATAAAAATTAATAAGTGATGCAAAATCTACTAAAAAGCTTAGTTCATCCTTTTCTGTTCGGCTGTCAACCAAAAGGGAATGATTTCCTAAAGCTACTTCTAGTGAAGCAAGAGCGCTATTTTGGTCTATTACATCCATTTATTTTTTTCCTAAATTTGTACCTTCTTTTAAATAGAAAGGGTATACATAATTATGTCTCGTATTTGTTTGATTATACTCGTAATCAATAGTTATCTCTACAACTCCGTTAGAAACATCTACATAGTCTACTTCTACGTTCAACACTTCTATCCTAGGCTCATTTGTTAAAAGACTAGTGGTTACTGTATCTTTTATTTCACCTTTTAAGGTTTCATTCATTTCTTTAAAGAAATATTGTCGTAAACCCGATCCAAATTGAGGTTCCATAGATCGCTCTCCCAAATTGGTTTGCATAATGATGTCTATAGAATCTCTTATATTATTTTCGAATTTTGTAAGTACTAATTGATGATTACCCACAGAAAAGGTTACAGGAAAAGACCATCCTGAACCTAAAAATTCTTTTTGTTTTTGTGTCTCTATATTATCCACCGATTATGACATTAAAAGCTCCTACTACTATTTTTCCTCCATGTGCTGTGGTATCTCCTACTCTGGCAGCTGGCATACCTCCTATTTTTACAGTTGCCGATCCTTTGACGATAACATCTGGAGGTCCAACACAAACTAACATATCGCCTACTTTTGCTGCTGGTATTTTTCCTATTAGTACATTAGGTTGTCCTGGTCCAACGATAGGCCCTCCCACATGAGGAATTGGAGATGGAACCATGGGTGTTTGCATGGGACATTGATGAAAATCTGTTAATCTTGCTGCTGCTGGCATATTTATTTTTTTATTATTAATTAATCATAACCATGGCGCCCTTAATAGTCGTTTGTGCGCCCCCACTAAGTTCTGCTTTAGCATTTCCTTTGGCAGAAAATTGCGCACTTGCTGTTTGTTTGATATTCGTACCTTTAACTGTGACATCTCCGGGAGAACCATCTATTTTAACGCCTTGTTTTCCTTTAAGTGTCAAGCTTTGCCCTGCTTCTATTGAAATGTTTTTATCGCTTTTTATAGTAATGCCCTTTGAAGACATTTCAATACTATTCTTATGCTCATCTTTTATAGTAATCGTTTTACTTTTATCATCGAAAATGGCCGTATTCTTACTAGGTGTTTCGATAGTAAACACCTTATTTTCATCGTCAAACTCTATAAAAATACCCGTTTTAGAGACAATGGCTTTTTTGGTGTTTTTTTTATTAGGAGTTAACGCTTTATACGGTTTATGCTTAGTACTACTGTATACACTTCCTAATATCATTGGATATCTTGGGTCTTCATTTAAAAAACCTAAAACAACTTCATCTCCTATTTCAGGTAAAAAGAAAGCGCCTGCTCCTGAAGTTGAATAAAAATTAACTAATCGCGCCCAAATCCCTTGTCCATTAGGGTCAAACAGAGGAATGTCTACTAATATTCGATATTGATTCTCTGGATCTTCATCTATTTTTTTTACTGTACCATTAAAAAGACCTTGTACACCCGGTAATAAGCCAGAAGCTGGAGGCGCCATGATATCAGGTTCTTGTGTAAACCATATAGGTGATAAACCTAACGAAGCTTCAGTAACCCAATTACCTTCTGAAATAGCATGTTCTATCCCCGAAACAAAATAATCGCCATTAAATCGATCTCCTAAACCACCTAGTGTGATATACTTTCCCGGGAGGACTTTATTGCTTCCTTGAAATTTTACTTCTCCTCTAATTTTGGAGAATTCACTTTTTATTAACACAGCTTTAGACCAATTAGTTAAATCTGCAGTTGCTATAGGCGCTGTAGTTTGTACTTGATACTCTTTAAGTCCTACGACTTCAGATAATTCTTTACTTGATAAGTTTCCTGGACCAGCATAATTGTTAGTTGCTTTGGCATTAACTACTTTTTGTGTTTTAAAGTCCCAAGAGTCTGCCCCTACGGTTCCTAATTGTGTAATGGCATCTAAATCGGCATTAAATTCGAATAAATTATTACCATACTCAATTTCTAATACAGCCGTTTTATTTTTATCTGGTGGAAAAACCCCTATTTTCCCATTAAGCGTAGTCACTACCATGCCATTAGTTTCGGCTGTAGCCAAAATAAAATCCCAATCGGTTGCATAATACTGTACTTGTTCTTCCCACTTCGTTTTAGTTGCTGTAACATCTGCAGATACCCCAGAATACGTATTAATGATAGAGGTTATAATAGCACTATCTGTCTTTTCATTATAGGTAACGCTTTTACGCCCTACTATCATTCGAATAGATTCATCTCTACATTCCACCTCTAATGTAGGTCCTGTAGAGCCATGAATCCGAATATTTTGTTTGGTAATAATTCCCTTAAAAACTAAGTCGTTACTAGAATCATAACCTGCTTCAATACTTATAATATTTCCTGGCACAAAAGTATCGGAAGCACTTACTTTAAAACCTCCAGATGCAGCATCACCATCAAGAATTACTATTTTAGCCATAGCAATTCTATTTACAGAATTTTGAATGGTAACACTTTGTATTTCTACAATATCTGAAATTGAACTACCAGCCACTTTTATAGAAAATGTAACTAAGCCTCCACTTTTAATTTCTGTAGTTGTACTCATTGTGTTATTGGCTTTATAACTGGTGGAAAAATTAAGTTTTGCCCGCCTTTAAGTTGTCTAAACTTATTAAGATTATTGTATTGAGCTACTTTTACATAATGAAAAGGCGTATTCCATACTTTAGAACATAACTGAGGCAGCGTATCCCCTTCTATAACTTCAACTAAATGCGTAATGTCTGGTGAGTTTTTTTTCTCCTCTTCACTTTTCTTTTTAGGAGATACATATTCTCCAAAACTCAACGAAATTTTAGCTCTAAGCGGACTTCCATCTGGTCTAAAAAGGGTATATGACGTATTAAACGTTTTAAGAACACTATTAAAGGACAAATTACTTCCCCATTGAATTTTTACATAATTAGGGCGGTGAATATCGCCATTGTATGTATACACAATATCCTCTAGCGTCCTAATTTCTTTAGCCATATCAATACGCTTAGAATCGACAATTCCTGTACAATCAATTGTAATTTCAAAGCTAAGTTCGTCACTAGGCGTGCTCTTATATTTTTGAGAGGCCGTACTAGCATCTAAAGGCTGTTGCTCATTATATTGAATTTTACGATTCCATTTAATCGAATTAGGATTAATCATTAAAGTATACGGGTCTCCTGAAATTTTATTCATAAAATCGCCATCCAAATACCCTGTGATTTTCATAAACTCTAACCCCATATCTAACGCTTATAATTAATTCGTTTATTAGTATCTAAAATCATGCGCTTACAATCTTCTAATAGTTCATTTTTAAAGAGGTTTAAATCAATATTATTAAGCGAGGTTCTATACACATCTTCTGTTCTAATTTCTGTTTTTATAATTAATTCTCTAATTTCTACAGGCATTCTTATATATTATTTTTTGTTTACGATACGGTAAAAAAAGTATAAGCGAGTTCTATGGTGTCTATCAAAATTTCACTTTCTTGAGATTTAAGGTCTGAAACCGAATGTTTGATTGGATAAACATCGTAGAATACCCATTTCATAGAAACAATTCCTTTCTTGTCTAAAAGATTTACTGAGGTTGTTTTTGTCTGTATAGGATTTGCTAATCCACCATCAATAGTATCACTACACCATTTTACCAGCCAATCATCTTTTAACACAACGGCTCTTTTGAGTACCAAATTTTTACTTGAAGCAGCAGCAGGGAGGCGGTATTTAAATCGATTCTCTCCGCCACCTGCTATTTCCTCAACTGCTTGCTCTTTTGATAACCCAGAAACTTCTTGAAAATCTACATTGGAATAATCATCAAACGATACTGAAAAATAAAAACTTACAGGGTACTTAGCTACCTCTTCCTCTCCTACTTCTGTATTTTTATTTGCCATTTATAATAAACTTATTTACCCATTTGTAATGATTAACTCCTCGTGAACAATTTCAAGAGTATCTACAGCAACCTCATTGCCATCAGATTTTAAATCGGTACTAGTTATTTTTGTGGGCCATGCATTATTTAATTGCCATTGCATAGTAACGCTTCCTGTTTCATCTAAAAGTTTTATTAAAACTGTTCTACGTTTAATTGTATTCATTTGAATTTCGGCGTGCCAATCCCAAAAAATATTATCATTTACAAAAACACCTCGTTTCATAGTTATATTTCCATATTTAACTATGCCAGGCATCTTTTCTGTAGAAAAAAGTTTACTGTTACTCTTTCTATATTCTATAATTTGATTTTCTACATCCATCCCCGAAACTTCCTGAAATGCTACTCCTGTAAGCTCTGTTCCTAAGTCTACTTCAAATCGAAATTTAGGCATGGGCCAAGTTGAACCTTCTACACTACCATCGTCTGTTGCCATAATATTATTATTTTAATGTGTTTATTATTATTTAATGAATGTGTTGTATATTAATTTTAACTAGAAGTCGCCATCTGTTGTTGGAACGTGAGTACAATAAATTCTGCTGGTCGCACCACTGCAACTTTTATAGTTACAATCATAAATCCATTAAGGATATCTTCTGATGTCATTGTTGCTCCTAATCCACATTCTACAGAAAAGGCTTCTGCTCCACTGGCTCCTTGCAATCCTCCTTGTTTCCAAACATCATTTAGAAAACTTCCAATCATAGCCTTTACAGATTCCCATGTATTTTTATTATTTGGAGCAAATACATAAGCATTAGCAGCGAGTTTACAGGATTGTTCCATATATATCATAGTTCTTCTTACAGAAAGATATCTCCAATCTTGACTATTTCCATCTAATGTTCTAGCGCCCCAAATTAATATACCTAACCCATTAAAAAAGCGAATGGCATTAATGGATTTACCAGAGACAGCATCTACATTTAAATCACCTTGTTGCGTTTCAGATAATTTAATAGGTAAGCTTACCACATCAAGCATAGAAGTATTTGCTGGAGATTCCCAAGGACCTACTTGACTATCTGTAACGGTAATTACCCCAGCCATTCCTGCACTTGGTGGTAATATATTTGCGTCTATCAAGACATTAGCAATCATAGTATTATAGGTAGCACTTGCTACTAATAATGAATTATTATATTGGCTAGTGGTTAATGGTACGCCCCCTGGAGGATTTTCAATATTTGCTATAATAACATCAACGGATGCGTTAGGGTTATCAGGAGGACTTAAAAGCGCCTGTAATTGTGACAAATCGCCTCCAAATAAATTAGTATAATCAATATCGCTAGTTTGCATTATTGTTGTTCCTACAAAAGGATAATATGCAGTTCCGAAATCTAAGCCATTTGATCCTGTGTTAATTCGAAAAGCCTCTATATCGTCCATATAATTTAATGGGTCTGGATTATCGCCTCCTATAATATCAAAAATACATACTGCTGTTTGCATTTCTGAAGATTGTAATAACATAGTCTGCATTAAAGATGCATTATTATCTAAGGAAAGTAAGGTTGCTTCTGGACAAATATACATGGTTGGCTCTTGCTCTTGTCTTAACAAGTTTAAACCACTTGTAAGCTCATTAAGCTGTACATTAGGGTTTACAATGGGCTCTCCTGGGATTGCAGGTTTTCCTGAAGGTGCTCCATAAGGCCCTACAGACACGATGTAGGCATCTCCTCCTCCGTTATCAAAAAACAACTTGATACTATTGTATAAATAGTAAATAGTATTAGGGTCGGGTACAATAGAGTAAAAACGGTTGTTAATAATCATATAGTCACCCTTTGTAGGCTGGCTAGCTTGCTCTACAAAATAATACTCTGGGTCGTATTGCTTTGTAGGATCTGCTGGTGCTGGTGGGTTTGGCAAACAAAAAATGGCTTGAAAGTCGGCAAATGACGTAACCCTTCTAGGGACATTCGTGTACGATTTTCCATCATACATAGCTTGAGGTGTATATCCTATAAATGCAGGTACTGCTGTAGCAACTGGCACTACAGAATTCCCAAAACCATTTACCTCATTGATATAAACCCCTGGAGATTTAATAGTTGATAAATTCATAAAACGTTTTAATTATATTTGTTATTGTTATTTATACTCTACTCTTTATATGTATACATACATTAGAGAAACGACTAATGGATCTGCTTTATCCGTAACTATTTCTATGACATTTGGATTTGGATTTGGTAAGCCTTTAAATACTATTTGACTTCGGTCTACTTCGTTTTTTTTTGTAATACCTATTAAGTTGAAATTATATTTAGGAATTTCTGATAATGCTAATAACTCATTCCCTGAAGAAAACAATAGCGCCTTTTGTCCATTTTGTATACTTGCTTCTTCTGGACCTTCAAAATTAATTTCTGAAGTACCTTTTATAGATAATTGTCCGAAAAACTGGGCACTATCATTCAATATATAGTACTTCCATTGTGTTGATCTGGCCTTAAATTGAATCTGATAATAAGCAATATCTTGCTCGATATTTAAAGCTATTAAATCTTCAAAATTTATGGTGATATTAAAAAGTATATTAGTTTCTAAAACGGGTACAAATTCAGGTTTTAATATTATTTTATTTGTTTCTGAAATTGACAAAATTGAGCTACTATTATATTTGATAATCCCAATTTGATTAATAGGTAAATCAGTAAACTGATAAAAATGTGGATCTTCCGTAGTAACCTCAAAATCAAAAGATGTTTCTCCTGTAGTATTGGTAATATAATTAAGTAACTCTGCAATAGGCTGCATTGTACTAGTGTAGAATGCAAAACCTGTTGCTGTTGCTGTTTGTTTAAAAGAAAACCGCTTCATTAGGTCTTTACTAGCTAAAAAAGGCCTATAGGTTAAGCCTTTACAAATATTTCCTTGGTAAAATGAATGTAATACTTCCAAAGAAAAAACTTTATAAAAACTACTTTTCATCATTGTTGTTCTCGGTTTAATGTTGTTGAAATGGCGGCGTTAAATCCTTTAACTTCATTAGAATTGATACTTATTAATTTCATTTTATAAACAACACTTGGCTGGTATTTAGCTCCTAAAGCACTCCATAAATTGTGCATTTGTAAATAACTATCTCCTTTTTCAAATTCAAATTCAATACGAGTGATTCCTTTTGGTATATCTGAAAATGAATTAGCATCTAACAGGCCATTTATTTGAAAAAATTGAATAGATGTATTCAAAAATTTTAATGTTTCGTTATAGTCATCAAAATTGGGGGATATTAATAGGTATAAATTATAACGTTCTCCAAGGGGTTTATTTTCATAATTACCATCTTGTATCTTTCTAGGCTTATTATAAAAGGGTTTAACGGTTTCCTGATCTATATGTATTAAACTAATAACTACTTTATTTTGATTTTCTATAGGAACCGATCCGTTTTGATCTATAATTTTATTTGTAACTACAATTTCATCACTTAATCCAAATTTGTTTTTAATAAATTGGTTAAGTGAACTTGTTGTGAATTGTAATGCTTTTGCAATCATTTTAAAATTGATATAAAACTGAATACCGTAAAATTAAGTATTCACATGTTGCTTTAAGCAATGCTATTATATACAAAACATATACAAGCAATCCGTTATTTAAAAAAAGCGTATACAATTCGTAGACATCTATTTTTTAACAAAAAAAAATTGACTGATAAAGTCAATTTACGGTGGATTCAAATTAAATATTTATGAATTTTAGAAAGAACAAATAAAATTCCTTAAATTTTGTTGTTTAGGTAAGATCATTTTCTTTTTTAAACGATATTTATGCGTTCTAACACTTTCTGGGTTAATACCTAAAAGTTGTGTTATATCTTCGTTTGACATATTCATTTTTAAATAACAACAATATTTTAAATCTTTAGCTGTTAAAACTGGAAACATCTTTGATAATTGATTTAAAAACTTTGGATTAATTTTTTCGAAATACATCTTAAAATCTTCCCAATTTCTATTGGTATTGGTGTCTATTTTAATTGTATTTAAAATTGTTATCAATTCCTTTTTTGTATCATTATCTGTATCTACACATAATTCCTTAACTCTCAACTTTACTTTTTCTAGTAATCGTGATTTTTGATCGAGTTCTAAAATATAGCGTGCTAAATTTTTATCATTATTTTCATATTTTTTTAGTAAACTAGAGTTGTTATTATACACATCTCTATTTTTAGTAGCGTCACTTAATTCTAAAATCGATTTTACATTGAGAGAAAGTGATTTGTTAGTCATAGCATTTTCAAATGAAAAAGTAAATAATGAAATTCTATCTTTAATATCAATCTCTATTTTTTCATATTTTTTAGTTAAACATAAAATAGGAACTAAACTATTCAGCTTATGATGAATTCTTTTAATTTCTAAATTGTGATTATTACAATGAAGGATTATTAAAACAGGACGCATAGATTTTAACATTTCTGGAATGTCTGAATTACGGGTAACTGTTATACAATTATATTCTGTTAACCCTCTAAGAGATTTAACAATGTCTCCCAATATAATAGAACTTTCACTTGCAATAATTATAAACTTATCCTCACTTCTCAAGATATAATAATTTAAATATAGACTACTTAACTTTTCTTAGCCATCCTCCTTTTTACTAAATATTGAATTGAACTAATTCAATATTGTTAGAGATCTGGATTATTTTATTCGAGAGATATACTGTTTTGTGAACTACTTACACTAATTGGAGTAGCATCAAGTATTTTACTTGCCAAATAACAGGCAGATACCATACTTATTTTATCATTTATTACAAAAATTAGCTTGTGGGTGTTGCTAAAGTGTAATTGGATATGATATTATCTATTATACCACTAATTTTAAAATATACGATTTTGATAGGCTTAAATCTAACATTATTATTTTAATGATTACCTATATATAGATAGTAAATATATTCACCTTTTATCGTACTATTATTACTCATATTTGAGCGGGGTATTTCTGTAAAAATAAATTAAACTATTTTAAATTATTGTGAATTTCTATAGAAAAATGAAAAAATTATTAAATTCGCTGTTTTTACAGCTACTTAAACTGGGTTATAATTACTACTGATTACTTATTTTACAACGTATATTTTCTAAATCTTGTTTTTAATTCAAAAAAACATTCTTTTTTATACTATTTATTCAATTGCGAAAAAATATTAGATCTACGAACTCTAATATTATATAAAACTACGATTTAAATTTATTAGAAAATAAGACAACTTGATGAAGAGTATATTTCCTCTTTTTGCAACAATCAAAGACAAACTCCATGACAATAGATCATATCATAATTGGTTAAAAGGAACTAAATTCGGGAGCACTAGTTTTTCAGACCTCTGGAAAGCCCTTTAAAAACTGATAACGTATAATTTTGGGGCATTTTCTCTTTCTCCGCTTAGAATTTATGAAATTCCACTGAAATTTTGTGAATATTATGTGTTTTGGGAGGCTAATAATTCCCTTTTAAAAAGACTTAAAAAAACAGCATATTTAATCTATTATTACGTTGGTATATAAACCTTATTGATAAATGACCTAAAGCTATACCCTATCTTTACTATTACCCTAACTATTTAATTAATTTCTAATTGAAGCTTTACCCGACATAACAAATTGATTAAAATTATATGGTTGTAATTCTTTAATAAATTTATCAATCTCGATTTCGCTCCCTGATTTAGACATTATTATAAACTCTTTGTTTATATCAATAATTTGCACATTGTTTTCCTCTATAATTTGCTGCAATGCTGATTGTTCTAAATATGCATCCGTGATAAATTGAAATAGTATAATTCTTCTATAAATTATTTCATTTTCATGTGTCATATTTACATTTATAACCCCTTCAATATCTTTAATATATTTCAATATTTTTTCTGCATTTATTTTATTAACCAATACTTCTACTGTTATAAGTTTCCCTGTATCAAAAGGCAATTCAGACGTATAGACCTCACTCAAAATTACTTGTTCTTCCAAAAATATATTTAAAATTTTTGAAAGTATACCCATTCTATTTTGGGTTTCAATAAATACCGTTAAACGTTCCGTTTTCATTACTAGAAAATCTATTTACTATTTTATATTATTTCACATTTCAAAAAAAACACGACACCCAATGCTCTAAATTAGGATGCCGTGCAACTGACTCAAAATAATCATGTATAAGTGACTAACTCAACAAAAAAACTATTTATTAATCAAAATAAAAAAACAACACACCATTCCTTTTTTGACATTGTATTGTATTTTTATTGACTATCATCTATTGGTCTAAATATTATTTCATAGGTCTGAACATTTTTTAAAATATCTGCTGTCAATTCTTGAATATCATCTTTGGACATCTTATTTACAATGTCTTCATAATTACTAGGGTCATCTATATTATAATCATATCTAAAGAAATTAGTAAGCATTTGCATATCGTAACTATTTCTATCCTTTGATTGTTTCCTCTCTTTAATAAAATTTGTTTTTATCTTCTTCATATCTTCATCTTTAATAGTTCCATCAGCTATTTTTTGTAATTCACCTTTAACTATTTCAATTAGTTTATCAACTAAACTAGGATTACAATCAAACCGAAAAGATACATATGCCATAGATTTTGGCTCGCGATAAAAATTAGCTGAAGCTCTAGGGCTATAAGCTCCTCCAGCCTCTTCTCTTACAGTTTCTGTAACTCGCAACTGTAAAATATCACCCAAAGCATTTGTGTAAATACTATTTTTAATGGAATAAGGCATCTCCTTTTTATAAGAAATGTTTACTGATGCTTTAGGGTCTTCCATCTCTAAATACACATCTTTTTCTATTGTATTGAATTGCCACTCCGCTCCGTTATTTTTATATTGTTCGGCTATGCCTTTTGTGGGAATACTAGCTATATATTTTTCTAAAAGAGGCTTTAACTGATTTTCTTTTACATCGCCTACTATAAAAAATTCAAAATCTGAGGCATCTGAAAATCTATCTTTATAAATAGCTTTGATTTTTTCAAATGATATTTTACTAGCATAATCCTGATTGAAAATAGGCTTTTTAGTATTATTTTTTCCATATAATATAATAGTCAAACTATCTTTCATTTTTTCATTTATATCTTGACTTCTTTTAGTTATATAGTTGTTTATATTACTAGTTAAAACTTGATACGTTTGCTCATCAAAACGTGGTTTCACATAATACAAATAAACCATTTGCAACATCGTTTCTACATCTTTTGTATTTGATACACCAGAAATACTCTCATTAATACTTCCTAATCCAATTTTAACATTAGCCGTTTTACCAGCTAAAATTTTACTTAAATCTGTAGATGAAAAATCTCCTAATCCTGACATTTGAACTAAATTTCCTAATAAATTTGCTGATGGAAGGTCCTCATCATTTAAAAGTGATTTTCCGCCATAACTAATAGCTGTTAAAGTCACTTTATCATTATCTTTATTGGCAAACTTGTAATGTACTTTTACACCATTACTCAAAACAAATGTGGTAGATTTTATATCTGTGTTTGTTATTTCTTTCTTTATTGCCCCTTCTTTAATCTTTAAATTAGACACCAATGTTTTTCCTTCTAAGGCTTCTATATATGGAGCAATACTTAAATCATTTTCTACATCTGATATAATTTGTTTAGCTTGTATTTCTGTTAAATTATCTTGCCCCTCAACACCCGTAACATTTATGTATCTATTGTTTTGAGCATATAATCGTTTTATTGTTTCGTGAAGCTCTGTTTTTGTGATTCCATCAAATAATTGTTTTGCAATCTCATATTCCTTTTCTACATCGGACATGATTTTGTTATTTAAATAATTACTCTGAATAGTACGCTCTATTTGTTTGTGGCTTATATCGTCTTTTTTTGCTATTTGGTTTTCATAAGAGGTTTTAAGTTGTGCTATTTTTCTATCTATTTCTGGCTGTATATACCCGAATTTTAAAGCTCTTACAACCTCTGTTAAAACAGCTTTAAAAGCTTCTTTTTGTTGATTTTTTTTAGGGTATATGGATACTCTAAAGGCTTTAGAGGTTCTAGCCATATCTCCATAACCTATTCCTGCTCCTAAAAAGGGTGATTCTGGTTTTTGAGTTTGTTCTAAAATTCTATCATTCAACATGCTAACCACCATAGATTCTAATAACGACTGCTTTAAATCTTTAACCGTTTCTGGTTCTATTGATTTTTTATGTCGAATACCAAAGCTTATAGATGCTGTTGAAATTTCAGGGTCGGTTCCTAAACTATATAACATCTCAACATTGTCTGGAATAGCTACTGTAAAACGCTCCCTTGAGTTTTTAACCGCTGGTATTTTAGAGAACTTCTCAATAATTTTTTGCTCTATCTTATCTACATTTACATCCCCTATAACAGCAATGGCCTGTAAATCTGTTCTATACCAATCATGATAAAAATCACGAAGTGACTTATAATCAAAACCTTCTACAACAGACATTAACCCTATTGGCATTCTATCTGCATATTTTGAATGATTAAAAATAATGGGCATTGATGTTTGATTTAAACGCATCCTACCATTTTGACGTGTACGCCATTCTTCTTTTATGACACCTCTTTCAGCGTCAATTTCTTCTTCTGTTAACAATAAATAATTTGACCAATCATTTAAAACAGTCAAACAAATGTCTACCAATCCGTCTTTTGTAGGGATATTACTTAAATTATAAACCGTTTCATCAAAACTGGTATAAGCATTAATATCTTTTCCAAAAACAGCTCCATGCTTTTGAAGTGTATTTAAAATACCTTTCCCAGGAAAACTCTTTGTCCCGTTAAATGCCATATGCTCTAAAAAATGTGCAAGACCTTGTTGATCATCATTTTCTAAAATTGAGCCTACATTTTGAATGATATAATAACTGGCGGCATCTTTTACCACATTTGTACTTTTTATATAATAGGTCATGCCATTTGATAGTACACCTTTTTTTATGGTTTTATCAACAGGCAATGTCTTATTAAGGTCTAGGGATTGTGATAATCCTTTATGGCTAAAAGCCACAAATAGTAACAATGTAAAAATTAAAATCTTCTTCATATTATTTTTATCTATTTTTAAATTTAAAAGGTATTCTTTAAAGTTTTTTTTGTATGATATTTTAAATGGTAACTACTCCTAATTTTATACAACTATTTATCAATATATCTGAGGGTAAATAGTTTCATTTTATTAATCAAACCATAATTTTATTATATGATATTCTTGGTTGCTTTTTCTAATATGCTGGTATTCATTTTTAATAGCATTGTATTTATAATCTTTTTTCCAGTCTTTATGGTTTTTTGATATAGCTTCAATAGCTTCACAAATAAATTTCACCTCTGCATTAGTCATTGTTGGATGGATGGACATTCTAATCCAACCTGGGCGTTCCATTAAACAACCTTCTAATATCTTCTTTTTGATAGCTTTTGAAGTAAGTTGATTTACATGTAATAAATAATGACCATAAGTTCCAGCACAAGAGCATCCGCCTCTAGTTTGTATTCCATACCTATCGTTTAAAAGTTTTACAACTAAGTTAAAGTGTACACCTTCTATATAAAATGAAAATACTCCTAGTCTATTCTTGTGCTCTGGGGCTAATATTTTTAAGTTGTCTATTTTAGATAAGCTGCTAAAAATAATTTCAATTAATTCATGTTCTCTTTCTAAAATATTATGAATGCCCATTTCTTCTTTTAACTGAATAGATAGAGCTATTTTTATAGCTTGTAAAAACCCTGGAGTACCACCATCTTCACGAGTTTCAATGTCATCAATATAATCATGATCGCCCCATGGATTTGTGTAATTCACTGTACCTCCTCCTGGATTATCTGGTACTAAATTTTTGTAAAGCTTTTTATTAAAAACTAAAACACCAGAGGTTCCTGGTCCTCCCAAAAATTTATGAGGTGAAAAAGTAATTGCATCTAAATATGCTTCTTCATCAACTGGGTGCATATTAATATTTACATAGGGTGCTGAACAAGCTAAATCAACAAAACATAATCCGTAGTTTTGATGCATTATTTTAGCGATTTGATGATAGTTTGTTCTAATGCCCGTAACATTTGAGCAACCAGTGATAGCTGCTATTTTTATTGGGACCTCATTATATTCTTCTAACAGCTTTTTTAAACTTTCTATGCATGGTAATCCTTCTTCATTTGATGGAATAACTTTTACTCTAGCAATTGTTTCTAACCATGAGGTTTGATTAGAGTGATGTTCCATATGTGACACAAAAATAATAGGACGCTTATCTTCTGGAACTTGGGTATAATTTTTTAAATTTTCGTTAAGTTTCAATCCTAAAATACGTTGAAATTTATTTATGGCACCTGTCATTCCAGTTCCAACCGTAATTAGTATATCATCTTTAGACGCATTAACATGCTTTTTTATAATATTTCTAGCTTTGTGATAAGCTAAGGTCATCGTTGATCCTGTAATAGAAGTTTCAGTATGAGTGTTTGCAACAAAAGGTCCAATATTGTTTAAAAGCTTCTCTTCAATGGGTCTGTACAAACGTCCACTAGCAGTCCAATCGGCATATATAATTTTTTTATTTCCGTAAGGCGATTCAAAATACTCATCTATTCCTACTATATTTTCTCGGAAGGAAGAAAAATGTTCTTCAAGTTTGGATGTAATTAAAACTTCACTCATTTTAATTATTTTTTAAAAAGCTCTAAACCACACTCTAAAAACGTAGCATAATCATCTTCATTTGGTGTATAACCTATTGGTTGATTTAAAATTTGAGTACCATTAGAATTTAACAATACATAATAAGGCTGTGAATTGGTTTGAAAAAACTGTGTTTGAAAATTAGCCCATTTATGCCCGTAATTTTCAAGTTTTCTAGTACCTCCATTTATACGATTCACTAATACTTGCTCATCTTCTGGTAATTCTTTTTTGTCATCAACATAAAGAGAAATTAATACATAATCATTTCGTAAATAACTATCTATATTTTTAACAGACCACACATGCTCTTCCATTTTCCTACAATTAACACAAGCATAACCTGTAAAATCTAACATGATAGGTTTGTTTACTTTTTGAGCATAAGCGATACCTGTTTTTAAATCTTTAAAGCAATCTAAATTATTAGGACAATCGTTTGGGTATAAAAAACTATAGCCAACAGGAGGAGCTAAACCACTTAAAAGTATTAATGGTGTGAATGTCTTGGTTTCTTTATTTACTCTAAAACCAGATACTAAATAAACAGCAAATGCAGTAACTAATATACCACCAGCTATTCTTGAAAATGACATTTTTTTAATTGGAGAATCGTGAGGAAACTTAATTTTACCGAATAAATACAATGCTAACCCTGTAAAAACAATAATCCAAATTATTAAAAAAGGTTCTATTTTTAAAATACCCCAATGCCGAACTAAATCGGCATTTGATAAAAATTTAAAGGCTAAAGCTAATTCTAAAAATCCTAAAATAATTTTTGTCGTATTTAGCCAACCACCTGATTTTGGTAATGCATTCATCATATTTGGAAACATTGCAAACAAGGCAAATGGTAAACCTAACGATACACCAAAACCTGCCATACCTGCCGTAAGTTGCCATGCACCACCATCTGCAGTTAAAGAGCCTGCTAAAAGTGAGCCTAAAATTGGTCCTGTACATGAAAAGGATACAATAGCTAAGGTTAGTGCCATAAAAAAAACGCCTATTAAACCACCTGCGTTTTCAGCTTGTGTCGTTTTATTTGTCCAACTTATAGGTAAGGTTAATTCGTAATATCCAAAAAAAGAAAAAGCAAAGAATAAGAATATGACGAAAAGTATAACATTTAGCCATACGTTGGTTGAAATTTCATTTAAAATATCTGGATTTACTGAATCTAATAAATGAAAAGGCACACTTAATATAACATATACAGCAAAAATGAAGAACCCATATAATAAAGCTTTTGAAACTCCTTTTCTTTTATTTTGCACACTTTCTTTAGTAAAAAAACTTACTGTTAATGGTATTAGAGGAAATACACATGGAGTTAATAACGCCAACAAACCGCCTAAAAAACCTAACCCGAAAATACTCCATAACGACTTTCTGTTATTTGGAGTATTTAAAGCATTATTAATTACTTCGCTTTTACATTTAATTTTTGATGTACTTATATCATCAGTTGATATGCCATAAAGCATGTTGTTTACTTTTATATTATCAACATTTGTCTCTTCTTTAGTGTTATTTAGAACGCTATTATTTGCTGAAGCATCTAAATTAAAAACTAAGTCTATTTTACTTGGTGGCAAACATCTAATATCATCACAAACCATAAACTCAACAGTACCATTTACTGTTGTTATGCCTTCTTGAATTTTTACTTTTTGTTTAAAAACAGCTCTGTTTTCAAAGAATCTTATTTGTATTCCAAAAATAGGATCATTTATCTCATGGCCTTCTTCTTCTGAGGTGCTTCCTATTAATTTAATATTGTCTTTTTCAACATCATAAGTAAAAGTTGTAGCTATTGGCCCGCCTTCAGGAATATTTTGAGAATACAAATGCCAACCTTCATCAATAGTGGCTTTACTAATTAATTTATATTCAGTATCTGAAATTTTTTCAACTGACGCTGACCATTTAACTGGATTGAAAATTTGAGCATTAACACTTAAACCTATTACAAATAAGATTAAAGCTATTTTGTTTTTCATATTATTTTTAATTTAAAAGTAATATTCACATTATAAATAAAACGTATTATATATAAGTCCCTATCTTTTACAATGAGATATAAAAGCGTGATATATTTTTATTAAAAAGACATTTAAAAATTAATTATTCAAATATTTGTTCCAATTTTTCTTTCAGCCTATATCCTCTTAAGTTTATTGCTATAATTTTTCCATTAGGATCAATCAAAACACTTTTAGGAATGGAGTTTACATCATATAATACAGCTGCTTCATTTTCGAACCCTTTTAGATCGGACACATGTTTCCAAGAAAGATTTTCTTCTTTAATAGCTTTTATCCAGGCTTTTCTTTTAGTATCTAAGGATACTGCCAAAATTTCAAACCCTTTGTCATGAAATTTTTTATAAGCTTTAACCAAATTTGGATTTTCAGCTCTACAAGGTCCACACCATGATGCCCAAAAATCAAGTAGTACATATTTACCTCTGTAATCGGATAATTTTATCAAGTTTCCATTTTCGTCACTTTGTGAAAAATCTTGAGCTAATACTCCTTTTTCAGCTCTTTCTTTTGTTATATTTTCTAAAACCTCTAAACCGTTTTTACTCGTACGTAATTTTGTAGAAAGACTTTCAAAAAGAGGAGTTAGAGTCTTTTCGTCTAAATTTTTTCGATCTAAATCTGCTAATGCTTTTAAACTAAAAAATGACTCTGGATTTTCCTTAATGTATCGTATTAAAAGAGAGTCCTTATATTTTATGTTTCTATTAGTTAAATTAAGCTTTTCTTGTTTAAGATATTTCCTTTTTTCTGGAGAAACATCTTCTTTAAGAGCTTTAATTATCTGAATAGATTCTTTATGATGCATGGGTGGTGTTGCAGTTTCCTCTATAAATTTCTTATATTCTGTATTTAATTTTGAACCCGTTATAACTACATTTCTAAGGGTATCATCTTTAATATTTACATTAATATCTCCTTCTTCTAAATACATTATTACAAACCCACTAAGACTTTTTAATTTTTTTAAACCATTACCTTCTTTATCAATAAGTAAAAAAACTTGTTTGGGTTCTGTTATTTTTCCTTTAATGTTAAACTGATCATTTTTTAAACTTGCAGAATCCATTATAGTCTGAGCATTGAATTTCATTAATGAATTTAATAAATACACCTTTGCATTTGGATTGTTTAAATCGCTTATTTTAATAGTTAAGCTGTAATTTTCATCGTTACTATTTTTATTACAGCTCCATAGGGTTAATAACGTAAAGACAAATACTATACTTTTTTTTATCATCATTTTTTGTTTTTTATCAAAATAGTAATAGCCAATACTATTTTATTAATGCTATATGTTATTCTGTATCAATTTGAAATTATTAAAAATATATTCTAATGAAAAGCATTAATAATATAGTATGGCTTTTTTACTTTGCTTTAATTAATATCCTGAGTTTTGGGTTAAATTTGGATTTTCTTGTACATCTTTAAATGGAATAGGATATAATGCAGCTTCAGACACCCATCCAGTTTTGTTACTCTTAAAAACTACATCGGCTTGTCCTGTTCTTTTAACATCTAACCAACGATGTCCCCATTCACCAAAAAGCTCTCTAGCTCTTTCTATATAGATATCTTGTAACATTGCCGTTTTGGTTGTTTCAGTTGTGCCTGACAAAACAGATCTTGAACGAATTATATTCAAATCTGATTCTGCGCTATTCAATCCTATAACATTATCCTGCTGCGCTCGAGCTTCTGCTCTTATTAAATACATTTCTGCTAATCTAAGCATGTTGGCAGCTTCAGGTTCTTCTGGTCCTCTTGTGTTTGAATAGGATTTATATTTATAAGGACCGTCTAAAGTAGGGGTTAACCATGTGGCTCTCCTTTCATCAATTGAAGAAATATAATCTGCAATATAAGGTGTTAGTCTATACGTTGGACGTGTTATAGTCGATCCTGTTAATTGCACGTAAGTGTATCTATTAGACCCTGCATTAGCCAATTGCAGAATACTTTCACGAGAAGTAGCAAAAAAGACGTTTGTTAAAGGTTCTAATTCATAATACCCAGAGTTGATAACAGCACTTGCTTGTGCTTCTGCATCAATCCAATTTTCTTGATACAACCTTACTCTTGCTAATAAGGCCGTAGCAGCCCATTTATTTGCACGGATTCTTTCTCCTGCTGTTGTGTAAAGTTCTCCACTTAATTTACTCTGTGCATCTAGTAAATCTGCTTCAATTTGCGCATAAACTTCAGCTACTGAAGAACGAGGCAACAACCTAACAACATCATAATCAGTAACTAAACTAAGTGGAACATCACCCCATAAGTTTACCAAATAAAAATAACAAAATGCTCTCATGAATTTAACTTCTCCTACCAATTGTTTTTTTGTATCTTCTGATAATTCGGTTGACTCAGATACATTTAAAACGACATTATTACATTGGTAGATTATATTATAAAAACCCCGCCATATGTTAGAAATAGTACTACTATTTGAACCTATAGTGTTTGTTGCAAACATGGTTTCTTCTTCAGAATAACTAGCTTTCTCTAATTCATCTGAAGATAATCCAAGAATTTTAAACATGGAAGAAATTGCATTACTATTGGTTGTATAGGCATAAATACCTTTAATAGCTGTCTGTGCAGAGCCTTCATTTGAAAAGACCTCTTCAGTATTTATTAAATCTGGAGGTAAATCTACATCTACAAAGTCATCACAACTAGTAAAACTAGTTAGTACTAAGGTAATTATAGCAAGTATATTTTTGGCCGAATAAAACGATATTCTATTGTTTTTTAATTTCATAACGATTGAATTTTAGATATTAAAAGCTTATTTGAGCACCTATTATAATGGTGCGTAAAGGTGGTAACCTGTTTAAGGAAGCCGTTTCAGGGTCTCCAATCTTATATGGTGTAAAAGTTAACAGGTTTTGTCCTTGAGCATAAACACGAAAAGTACTCACACCTAACCCTTTAAGTATTGTTTTAGGAAGATCATATGATAATGCTACATTTTTGAGACGTATAAAAGAGACATCGGTATAATGCAAATCTGAAAAATAAGCTGGCACTTGTCCTCCATTTAAATTATAAAGATCTAAAATGGAAGCTGATGTAGTAAATTTTTGAATATCTGTAATATCGCCAGAATTTTGCCAACGATTTAAAACAACATCAGGATAATTTTTTCCAACAGCACCTACTGGACTGGTAAAAGATGTGTAGGAACTAAGCCAGTTTCTTCCCATCTGTTTTCTGAACTGAAATAAAAAATCTAAAGTAATGCCTTTAAATGAAATCGAATTTTGAAGTCCACCATAATAATCTGGATCTGTATTAAGTTGTGGTCTTAAATCACCATCACTTGAAGAAACATCAAACTGACCATTATCGTTATAATCTTGCAATAAATACAAGCCTGTTTCTGGATCAACTCCTATTACATGACCAGTAATAACTGTATTAAGTGATTGCCCAATTACATAAGACCCAGTATATGATGACTCCTCAAAATTTGGGTATTTTAACAGTTTATTACTTGGAATTGTTATATTAAAATTAGTACTCCAACTAAAATTTTTGTTTTCAATATTCAAAGAAGTAAACTGTAATTCCAATCCCTGATTTTGTACAATAACACCATTTAAATTATTAACAACACTATTATAGCCAGTCATACCAGGAAGAGGATAGCTAACCAAAGGATCTGAAGAATTATTTCTATACCATGATGCCGAAAATTGCAAACGGTCTTTAATCATATTTAAATCTATTGCCACTTCTGTTTTAATATTCCTTTCCCAATGTAGATCAGGATTAAATAAAGAAGATGGTGTAAGTGCAGTTTCACCGTTATAACTATTGGTAGAAAAACCAGACTCATAAACATCTTGATATTTATAATTTCCAATTTTATCATTTCCTGTTACTCCATAACTAGCTCTAAGTTTTGCAAAACTTATAAGAGGTATATCCTTCAAAAAACTTTCGTTACTTAATATCCAAGCTGCACCAATAGCTCCAAAATTTGAGAATCTAAAATCTGGCCCAAAACGACTAGAACCATCTCTTCTTCCTGTTAAGTTTAAAATATATTTATCATTGTAATTATAATTGATACGTCCAAAAAAAGCTGCATATCTATATTCTGAAAAACTGCTTGATGGAGTACCAAACATTTCTGGAGTAACAACAGAAAGCGTTCCTATTTGATCATCATCTTCATACCCACTTATAAAAATGTTATAACGATCATGTTCTTGACTTTGAAATGAGCCTCCAGCTAACGCCATTAATGTTCCTTTTCCAATGGATTTAATATACTCTAATTGAGGTTCTACAATCCAGCTTTTAAATGTACTGTGTCCAAATTGATAAGTACCATCTGCTCCTGTTCTATCCAGAGGATTTACAGCTGTTGAGGGTGTAATTCTATTTTCATCAGACGTTATAAAGTTATATCCAATACTATTTTTTAAAGTTATACTTGGTAATATTTTATAGGATAACACCACATTTGTATTAAGTGTTGTTACTCTTGCTTCATATTTTTTTAAAGTATAAGCTAATGGGTTATCAGAATTATAACCACCTTCATTCCATGCTATATCTCCATTATCTTCATACAACTTATAGTTAGGTGCTAAAGACAAAGCAAATGAAAGATCAGTTGATGTGCTTGTATTAAGTGTAGAACTATAACTTGTAGAAAAAACACCTGTAAATTTTTTATTAGGTGTCGTAGTCGTTACATTAAATCTACCTGAGACTCTACTATTTGGAAGATTCCCTGGCACTACTGTTGTTTCTTTATGATAGCCTCCGCCAAGAATAAACTGAGTTAAATCACTTCCGCCAGATAAAGACGCCTGTACATCTGTAGTATATGCTGTCCCCCCTATTAATTGCTTAGCTAAATTATTATCTCTTAAAGTATCATACTGTGCTAAATCGTAAACCTTATTTCGAGTAGACGCACTAGTGCTATTTGCCATGTCTTCCAAAACTAGTCCATCATTTAATAAAGCTTCTTTACGCATAGCCACATATTCTTTAGTGCTAAGCATATCTGGTAATGGTGCCATACTTACCCCATTTGAAACACTTAAATTAAATTTAGGTTTTCCTTTTTTACCTTTTTTTGTAGTAATTAATATTACACCGCTGGCACCCCGACTTCCATAAATGGCAGTCGCATCAGCATCCTTTAATACTTCTATGCTTTCAATATCAGCTATATTTAAACTATACAAAGGGCTTAAACCGCTTGATGAAGATGCACTAAGAGCAGAAGAAAGTTGATTTATATATTCATTCCCACTAGCTATTGGAACATTATCTATAATATACAACGGCTCGTCTGATGCGCCATTAATCATATCAATTTGTGTTCTCCCACGAATCTCAACTTCAAAAGCAGCTCCTGGGTTACCACTAGATTGAGTTATTACCATACCTGGAACTCGACCTTGCAATACTGCCATAGGATCTGTAACAGGAGATTTACTTAATTCCTCACTTGATATTCTACTAATATTTCCTGTTTTTAACCGCTCTGTGGTTGAATAGTAGCCTGCATTAATTGTTACCTCATCTAATTTACTAATCTCTTCTTTAAGAGTTACATTAATTGTATTTTGGTTACCTACAGTAATTTCTTGTGTTGTAAAGCCTAATGCAGAAAACACTAACACATTTTCTGGATTTTTCACTGTAACAGCATAAGACCCTTCAAAATCTGTTGCTGTTCCTGTGTAAGTCCCTTTTATTAAGACTGTCACACCTGCTATGGGAAACCCAGATTCATCGGTTACTTTACCTAAAACTTGATGTTCTTGTTGGGTGTCTTTTGCTTTAATTATAATTTTATTATCTGTAGATAATACTATATTAAAGTCTTCTGTAGATAAACTACTTTGCAATAGCTTACCTACACTTATTACGCCTTTTTTTAATTGTACTTTGGGTAAATCTTTAAATAAATCTTGGGGATAAATAAAGTGATAGTTTGTTTGGGCTTTAATCATATCAAACACCTCATCAATAGATACTTCTTTATCTATATCTATTGTAACTTTTTTTTGAGCTAAACTGTTTTCTGTATTTAAACAAAAAACCGTTGTACACAATAAAAAAATAAATGTTCTCATAATCATTAGTAGTAGCCGTTTTTGAACTAGATAACGGACATTAGTTAATTTAATTTCCATAAATTTGCTTTGTATTAGTTAGACAATTGTTTAATTAATAATTAGTTGAGGGACGAAGTTGAGTCATCGCCAAATGTTTGGCTTCGTTCTCTCTCTTTTTTTATGCCGCTTTGTCTTATACAAAATGGCGTTAAAATCAATACTTCATATTACTTTCATAATTCTTTATTTTAACGTTATTGTTTTATTATTGATTTCGTAGTTTTCGATGACTCCGAAATTTTTGATTGTCTCTAATATTTCTTGAATATTTTGTCCCTTACCCAGTACACCATTAAAACCAAGTTTTTCTAGTTCTTTATTTTTAAAATCTACTTTCATATCATACCATCTAGATAAGACTTGCATAATTTCTTTAAGCGACTTTCTTTTAAAACTAAACACACCTTCTTTCCACGAAATTTGGTCATAAACTTCTGTATTATTAATAACCAACATCTTTGTAATGACATTCAAATTCGATTGTTCACCTGGTTTAAGAATTTTATTTTGATTTTTAAAACTCACTGCTACTTTACCTTCTATTAAAGTTGTATAAATATTAATTTCATCTTTATAGGCCTTAATATTAAACTCTGTTCCTAATACTTGAACTTCTTGTTGATTATGATAAACCTTAAAACGTGATCCTTTATGCTGCGTACTAGGAGATACATCAAAATAAGCCTCTCCGTAAACGAGCTCTACTTCTCGCGTTTCTCCTTCTACAAAATTAACGGGGTATTTTAATTGTGATTCTGAATTAAGCCATACTTGTGTACCATCGGACAGTTTAAGAAAAAACTGTCCGCCTCTTGGTACATTAAGATAATTATAGACTAATTCGCGTGAGGTGCTATTATTATAAACCAGTTCTTCACCATCACTGGTCGCATTTTGAGTTTGAAAGGATGTCCCTTTTATCAAAGCTACTTTTTCTCCATTTTCTAAAGTTAGGATAGCTTTGTCAATACCTGGTGCTATATTGTTATTTACAATTATAGGGGTTTGATTAAGTTTTGTGCTTAATTTATTTATTACAAAAGGAATAGATAATAATAAAATTATAACTGCAGCTGCTGCATATTTCCAATTAACAATTTTCTTTGGTTTTAGTACAATTTTATTATAAAGAGAATCCCAAGCTTTTTCAATATTGACTAATTCAATATCCTTTTTATAATTTTCTTTTACATTTTCAAAATACAATCTGTGGTCAGCAGATGCATTGTGCCATTCATCAAACATTATCTCTTCTTCTTTCGAAAGAGAATTGTTTAGTTTTTTAATTAAAAATTTAAATTCCATTATTTAGTTTTTTGTCTTCATTTAATATTTAGACAACAGAAACTTAACAATGGGTGACAAAAAAATTATATTATTTTTAACGAAACATTAAAAAGCATAAAAATAAATCAATACAATTTTAATTTTAACGTTTTATTTCAAGCAAAACAAGTATTACTGTTACCATTTCTGTAATTTTTAATTTCGCTCTTTTTAGTTGCGTTTTTACGGTATTAACAGAAATATCTAGTTCACTAGCAATTTCGGAGTATTTATAATTATGCAAAAATTTTAGTTTTACAACTTGTTGCATTTTTTCAGGAAGCGTATCTACAATTTTTAAAATTTGATGATATACTATTTTTTTATCTTCTTCGGAAGTAGAATCAAAAACGTGTTCGGTAATTAAATTAATATTGAATTCAATAAACTCATAATTATCAGTAATTTTAATAGATTTTAAAAAATTCAAACATCTATTTCTAACCATGGCATAAAGATAGCCTTTTAACGATGTTTCAATATTTATATTATTGGCATGCTCCCATATATATATGAAAACATCTTGTACCACGTCTTCACTTGAGTCTTTATCATAAAGATAACCATTAGCATAAATCACTAAATTTTTATAATGATTATCAAAAAAGTTTTTAAAGACTTCTTCGTTCTTTTTTTTAATTTCCTCTAATATAAGGTTCATAAAATTATTGAGAGAAATTTGATTTTGAACAAATCTAATTAAAAGTTATAAAAATCGGATACAAATTAAATTCTTTTAAAAAATGTCTAAACCTATTTTACCAAATCATTGACACAATAACTTATCTAAATCCGTTCTTCTAAAAACCATTACCAATTAAATACAGGACTAGTTTGGAGAATAAAAGGAAAAAACCCTATTGTAAAAAATAAACCTAGTTTATTCGAAAAAAATGTTACTTCTAGGCTTAAATCAATCGAAGATTTATTACAGTCTGAAGCAAAAAACAAACAAGAAATAAAAAATACAGAAACAGAAACTCAAAAAACTATAAATAAAATAATAGACTCTATAAAAGTTACTATAGACACATCTAAAAAAGAAATTATAAAAGACATAGAAAATATTAATATAAAGACTATCAACTATATAAATAAACAATTTATTAATAAAGAAAAAATTAATATACTAACTAGTCTAAATGATACTTCAGCAGTAAAAAACGGTTACTACATAATAGTACATGTTCTTTATAATAAAAATAATATAGATAAGTTAGAAAAAGATTTAAAAAAACAAAACATACCTATTCAGGTTTTTCAAAACCATAGAACTAAAAAATATTATGTGAGTGTGGCCTATTTTCAAACAAAAAAAGAAGCTTATCAATACAGAAAATCCGGATTAAACAAAAATTTATTTAAAGATAGTTGGGTACATGAACAAAAATAAATAAACTAATTTTAGCCTTAAAACTCATCAATCATTCAATTAATCATAGTATCAATCGAATATTACATTATATCATCATAAACAGAACTTCACAGAACAATCACTATAATTATTTTTAAATTTGAAAAATAATTTTGGCCATATTTAAGGTTAAAGTTTGGGGCTTGAGCGAACTAATAAAATGGTTCGCTCATTTTTTTATTTAAACGCAATGCATATGAGCCCTCTTAAAAAACTAAAACCATATTGAATTAAATTCAATATGGTTTTAGTTTTATCAAAAAAAGGACTAATTCAATGACACAAAATTTAAACACTAGAAACAATCTAAAGAATCAAATGAAACTTGAATTATGGTATAGTTCCTCTTTCTCCACTAAGAATGTATCTATAATTTTATGCTTACATTAATTTTTTTTGTTTTAAGATTACCAAAATAAACAATATAAAGCCGCTGTAATGATACACACAACAAAAGAACCTATATTAAATAATGGAGATGTCTTAAATAACTCTTTTGATAAATCAATACCTTTTTCATCATCTTTTCCTTTATTCTGAATATAACTTATTACAATTATTACCAACATGGTAAGTACTGCTGTTAATCCCATTTGATGCATCCAAGGCTCTAAAGCTGCAATAGGAATATATTTCAGCAATAAGGCTATTGGAATAGATAAAAGTGCTCCCCAAATAGCTGCATTGTTGGTTGTTTTTTTCCAGAATAACCCTAAAATAAACACGGCTAAAATACCTGGACTAACAACACCTGTCCACTCTTGAATGAATTGAAAAGCCTGATCGATACCTCCTAAAAGCGGAGCCATAATAACAGCTATAATTAATGCAACAGCTGCAGAAATACGCCCTACATTAACTGTCGTTTTATCATTAGCATTTTTATTAATGTATTGTTTATAAATATCCATCGTAAAAATGGTTGATGTAGAGTTTAACATAGACGCTAAAGATGATACAATAGCAGCAGCTAAAGCAGCAAAAGCTACGCCTTTAAGTCCTGTTGGTAAAAATTGCAATAACCATGGATATGCTTTATCTGCTTGTCCTGAAGAAGGTAAACTTAATTGTCCCGCTTCTCCTAAACCAGCCATAATGCTAGGATCGTTTACCATAACATAGGCTGCAATTCCTGGTATAACTACTATAAGAGGAATAACTATTTTTAAACCAGCTGCTAATAATATTCCTTTTTGAGATTCTCTTAACGATTTTGCTGCGAGCGTTCTTTGTATGATATATTGATTAAAACCCCAATAATAAATATTGGCAACCCATAAACCTCCAACAAGAACCCAAATACCAGGTAAGTTCAAATAATTAGCATTTGTACTTCCATCAGTATTAAATTCCTCCAATATCATGTGGAATTTTTCTGGAGCTGCATCTACAACTTTAGAAAAACCTGCCAACATTCCCTCTCCTCCAGACACGGTATTTAAAGCCAAATAGGTTGTTGCTAACCCTCCTAAAACCAAAAAAACCACTTGAATAACATCTGTCCAAGCAACAGCAGATAGTCCCCCATATAACGAATAAGCCGCTGCAAACAAGGCTAAACCAATAACAGCATATATCATATCAACACCCATAATGGTTTCAATAGCTAAACCACCTAAATACAAAACTGAAGCTAAGTTTACAAACACGTAAAGTGCTATCCAAAATACAGCTAAAATAGTTTTTAGGTTCGTAGAAAATCGTTTTTCAACAAACTCAGGTATTGTATAAAGACCTTTTTCTATAAAAATCGGTAAAAAATATTTACCTACTATAATTAAAGTTATTGCTGCCATCCATTCATAAGACGCGATGGCTAAACCCAAGGCAAACCCCGAACCCGACATACCTATAAATTGCTCTGCCGAAATGTTGGCTGCAATTAAAGAGGTTCCTATGGCCCACCAAGGTAAAGATTTACTTGCCAAAAAATAATCTTCAGCATTTTTTTCATGTCCTTCTTTATCACGAGATACCCATAATCCCACTCCTAAAATCAAGACGGCATATGCTACAAAAACAGCATAATCCCAAAACTCAAATCCATTTGTCATAATTTAATTATTTAGTTTATTAGTTGATAATTTTTAATATATATTAATCTTAAATTGCCTTAATTTATTTATTGATTTAGCAAAATTACTTCATTTAAAAATGTTATTTATAATAATTTGTCAAATATAAAAAAATAATCTAAAAGCATACCAGTACCTACTAGTTTGTTTTTAAATTATTATATACATTTGTATAATGAGTATGATTCGTGTTAAAAAAAGAATAGGAATACCTAAATACAAACAAATTATTACATCAATAGAGAATGCTATAATTTCTGGAGCTTTGAAAAAAGGTGATCGATTACCTTCTTTAAATAATGTAAGAGATAACCATAACCTTTCAAGAGACACCGTTTTAATGGCATTCAAGGAGCTAAAAACTAGGGGGATTATTCAATCGGTTGTTGGAAAAGGCTACTATATTATCAATGATAATATTGATGTTACTCAAAAAGTATTTTTATTGTTTGATGAGCTAAATTCATTTAAAGAAGATTTGTATAATTCGTTTATCAATCATCTTGGTAAAAATATACGGGTTGATACTTATTTTCATCATTTTAATAAAGATATGTTTGGTAAATTAATAAATGAAAGCATTGGGACTTATAACTATTATGTTATAATGCCTGCAAATTTAAAAAACACGCATTTAATATTAAAAAACTTACCAAAAGAAAAGGTTTATATTTTAGACCAAACACACCCGGAATTATCAGAATATTCAGGTATTTATCAAAATTTTGAAAAAGATATTAATAGCAACCTTAATAAGATACTATCTGTAATTAAAAACTATACTAAACTAATTTTACTTTTTTCTGAAGATAGACAGCCTAAAGGAATACTTAAAGGGTTTAATGAATTTTGCAGAACTAATGCTCTAGATAATGACATTATTAACTCCTTAGAAGATAGGATCTTCAAAAAAGGCGAAGTTTATGTTATACCTGATGATAAAAACTTATTACGCATTATTAAGAAACTTAAAGAAGAAGAATTTATCCTTTCAAAAGATATCGGGATCATCTCATATAATGATACTTTACTTAAAGAAATAGTTGAAGGAGGTATTACAACAATTTCCACAGATTTTAATAAAATGGGGGAACGATTAGCTAAAATGATACTTAATAAAGAACAAATACAAATAGAAAATATAACTAACTTAATATTAAGAAATTCATTATAAAAAAACAGAACGTTAATTAGAAAAACAGAAAATTGTTTCATTAATAAACTCCAACCAGTGTTTAAAAATTTTACTGCTATTCTAAGACCTATGAATACTAAAAAAGCTAACTCCCTAGCTTAAAAATTTGCTCTAAAGGAAGCCATTTTTCTCCATCTTTAGCCCAAGGTATCTTTTGTTGGTATTTCCACATTAAGTCTTCCCATTCTTGAACTTTAGGATTAGACATATCTATTTCAGCCTTAGCTTCAAATGAAAAACTTTTATTAGCTTCAATAATCATAAATAATCTATTCCCGTTGTTATAGATTTCCATGCTTTCAATACCAGAATCTTTAATACTCTTTATTATTTCTGGCCAAACAGATTTATGATAATTTTTATACTCTTCAATTAATTTAGCGTCATCTTTTAAATCACAAAAGAGGAAATACTTTTTCATAATTATCTATTCGCTAATTTTTGCTTCATGATGTTTAAAAACATGCATCCCATACCAAGCAATATATATAAAACAAAATAAAGGCAATACAAAAGAAAAACTAACTTCTGAAACTCCCATTATTTTAGTATCAGCAACCCCATTTCCACCAGCATCAATAATCATTCCTTGTAACATAGGCAACAAAGCACCTCCAACAATAGCCATAACTAATCCTGCAGATCCAACTTTAGATTGTTCTTCTGTTAAATCATTTAAAGCAATTCCGTATATGGTCGGGAACATTAAAGACATACAAAAAGAAATTCCTACTAAACTATACAACCCAAACATACCTTCAATAAACATAGCGCCAGTTACAAACCCTACCGCTAATAATGCAAAAAACATTAACAATTTTCCTGAACTCATGAAACGTAACATAATAGTACCAACAATACGACCTACTGTAAATAATATAAAAGCTAAAAATTGATATGCAAACACATCTACTTTTTCATATCCAGCCACATCCACATTTGCTAAATCTATAGCTTCTGCATATTGATAAATGTATGTCCATGTCATAATTTGAGCACCTACATATAGTATTTGTGCTAGAACACCCAAAACATACTTACTATTACCTGCTAATTTTGTAAAAGTACTCCCTAAACTAGACATTGCACCTTCTTCTTTAGACTGTGGCATTTTACTAATTAAAAAGAGAACAAATACGACAGAAATCACTAAGCCTAAAACGACATATGGATCACGAATTACCGCCAAATCTGCTACCCTAATCATGGCTCTTTTAGCTTCATCTAAAGCACCAAAATCTGCAATATCATCAGATTGTAAATTATCATATACAAAAAACTTTGCCACCAACAAACCAGCAAGCAATCCTAACGGGTTTACCGACTGTGCTAAATTTAAACGCTGGGTAGCAGTTTCTTTTGCTCCCATTGCTAAAATATAGGGATTTGCTGCTGTCTCTAAGAAAGCTAATCCAAATGTTAATACATATAAACCTAAACAGAAAAACCAAAATTGTTCGGTTATTGCTGCTGGATAAAACAATAAAGCACCTCCTGCATACAAACCTAAACCTATTAACACACCAACTTTATAAGAATATTTACGCATAAACATAGCCGCAGGCAATGCCATACAAAAATAGCCTCCATAAAATGCCATTTGAACCCATGATGCTTGTGTATTTGATAATTCCAAAACCTTTTTAAAGGCATTCACCATAGGGTCTGTTACTGCATTTGCAAAACCCCACAAAGCAAATAAAGAGGTGACTAAAATAAAAGGAACTATAATATTTTTTGAAACTACAGGAATCTTAGGTGTTTTACTCATTCTTATTATTAATTAGTTGGTGATAGCAATATTACTAAAAAAGTATTGATTTAAAAACAAAGGTTGAATATACGCTTATTCAGTTAATAATGCTCGATCTAAATGAACATACCCACCATCAACAGTAATGAATTGACCCGTAGTATGTGATGATTTCTCAGAGATTGTAAATAAACATTGGTCTGCAATTTCCGAAGGCATTGTCATTCTGTTTTCTAAAGGGATTTTTTTAACAATAGCTTGAAGTTTTTCCTCTCCATTTTCTAAAGTTTTAATCCAAGTATCATATGCAGGCGTCCAACTTTCTGCAATGACAATTGCATTAGAACGAATACCATATTTAATTAAATCTACAGCCCATTCTCGTGTTAATCCATAAACACCTCCTTTAGCGGCTGCATAACCAGATGTTCCGCCCTGACCTGTAAGTGCTACTTTAGAACCTATATTTAAGATGTTTCCTTTAACCTTTTTAATCATAGGTAAACAATACTTGGTCATAGCAAAATAGCTCACCATATTTAATTTTACAGAATACATAAAATCGTCCATTGAAGCATCTAATCCTGCACCATCATTAACGCCTACATTATTTATAAGCGCATCTACTCTACCGTATTTTTTTTCTATAACTTTTGCTGCTTGTTCTATTTGTTTATAATCAGATAAATCTGTTTTTATAAATAAAGCATCAATACCTTGGTCTTGTAATGCTTTTTCATATCCAAATCCACGATCGTTACGACAAACAATAACAGGAATAGCTCCTTCTGCTGCTAAATGTTGTACAATGGTTTCACCTATACTGCCTTTAATTCCAGCGGCTCCAGTTACAACGACTACTTTTCCTTTTAAACCTAAATCCATTATACTTCTTTTAAATTATAAAATTGAATGGCATTTCCTCCCATGACAGCTTCTTGTTCAGCTTCTGAAAGGTTTCCTATAAAATTTGTTACAATTGATTTTACTTGCGAGTAATTCCCAGCGACTAAACACACAGGCCAATCGGAACCAAACATAATACGTTTTGTTCCAAAAGCATTTAAAACTAAATCCATATAAGGTTCCAGTTGTTTTGGGGTCCAAGTATTATAATCTGCTTCTGTTATCATTCCTGAAAGTTTACAAAACACGTTTTCTTGTTTAGCTATTTCTTTCATTACTAGTGCCCAACCATCAAAAAAATTATCTTTTATATAGGGTTTTGCGATATGATCGATAACAAATTTCTGATTAGGAAAACGCTTTACAAACTCTAAGGCAGCTCCTAATTGATGTGGAAAAATTAATATATCGTAAGTAAAATTATGTGATTCTAATTTTGAAATGCCTCTTAAAAAATCAGGCCGTAATAAAAAATTATGATCTGCCTCTCCTTGTACAACATGTCTAAAACCCTTTACTTTATTAAATGTGCTGTATTTATCTAAATCGGAATCAATAGTATGGCCTCGTAGGTCTACCCAACCAACAATACCTTTAATAAAATCATTTTGAGAAGCTAATTGTAATAAAAAATCGGTTTCTGCCAAAGTTTGACCTGCTTCAACTGCGACACAACCATCAATACCATTCTCATTATAAACTTTTTTTAAATCTGAAGGTAAAAAATCGCGACGAATCGTAGCCATTTCATCATCAATCCATTCGTGTTTAACGGGTTCATACTTCCAGAAATGCTGATGAGAATCTATTATCATTTTAAAATCTTATTTTTTAATTAAAACTCACTGTTGCCTTTATAACACCTGTTTCAGGATTTAACCAACTATCAAAATGCGCTATCATATCTGTAAAAGGTACAGAGTGCGTTATAAAAGAGTCTGTTGGAAATTGATTTAAAACACTTATAACATGCTCAAAATCTTCGGTTGTTGCATTTCTACTACACATTAAAGTCATTTCTTTAGCATGTACCGCTGGATGATTATAAGTTAATTCCCCTTTTGACAAACCAACTAAAACAAACCGGCCACCATGAGACATATAACTTGGGCAAGCTTCTAATGCAAATTTATTTCCAGAAGCATCAAATACCGCCGTACATAAATCGCCGTTAGTAATTTTTGAAATATTATTTACAGCATTTTCTCCAGCTTTCACTATATAATCTACTCCAATTTTTTCTTTCGCATAAGCCAATCGTTGCTCATTCATATCAATAGCAATCACTTTTGCACCAGCAATTTGAGCTAATTTCATGATACCAATACCAATAGGTCCACAACCAACAACGGCAATGGTTTCTCCAGGTTTAATACCTGCTCTTCTAACAGCATGAGCACCAATAGCTAAAGGTTCAACAATTGCCATTTCGTTATCAGATAAATTATTAGCAAGTAATAAAATATTAGCAGGTACTGAAATTTGTTCTTGCATACCACCATCTGCATGTACTCCAAGTACTCTTATATTCGTGCAACAATTTGTTTTTTCGTTTTTACACGCTATACATTCACCACAACTTACATAAGGCATCACAACAACTTTGTCTCCAGCCTTAATGCCTTTTTCATTAGCTTCAATTTCTATAACTTCTGAAGCTAGTTCGTGACCTAAAATTCTTGGATATGTAAAAAATGCTTGATTGCCACCATAGGCATGTAAATCTGTTCCGCAAATACCTACTTTTTTAATTCTTAATAAAGCCTCTCCAGGCTTTCTAATAGGAGCTTCTTTTTCTTTTAATATAAACTCCCCTGGTTTTTCACAAACAATGTACTTCATCCTTTTATTTAATTGCTATTATTAATTACGATTAGCTAAACTGTTTTAAGACTTAAAACCCTTTGTTATTGCATTAACAAAATAATAAATTATATTTGTTCAATCGATTGAACAAACTTATCCTTTTTTTTGAAAAATAAAAAGAAAATAACCATAAAAGATATTGCTCAGGCTTTAAATATTACCCCTTCTGCGGTATCTAAAGCTTTAAACAACCATCCAAGAATTAGCGATAAAACTAAAGCGGCTGTTAAACAAGTTGCTGAAGCATTAAATTACCAACCAAACCATATAGCAACTGCTTTGCGGAAAGGAAAAAGTAATTTAGTTGGTGTTATGATACCAAGAGCTAATAGTCATTTCTTCTCTTCTATTGTTGAAAAAATTGAAAATGTTCTAAGTAAGGAAGGTTATAATATTATTATAACACAATCAAACGAATCGTTTGACAGAGAGTGTAAAAATATTGAATCGCTACTTTTAACTCAAGTTGATGGCATCATCGCATCTATGGCTAATGAAACCAAAACGTTAGAACATTTCGAAAAAATAAAATCTAATGGCACACCATTAATAATGTTCGATCGTGGTGAAGATGCTTTAGGTGTTGATTATATTGGAATTAATGATTACCAGAGTAGTTTTAAAATCATTGAACATCTTAAAAGCCAAGGCTGTAAAAAAATAGCACATATTGGAGGACATAGCCATATTAGAATTTATAAAAATAGGATAGCTGGATATAAGGATGCGCTTTTAAAATATAATTTACCAATTACTGAAGCTTTAATTTCTGAAAGCACTTTGTATATTGAAGATGGTCGTAAAATAATGAAACAATTATTAGAACTCCCAGAAAGACCAGATGCTGTATATGCTGCAAGTGATTTTGCTGCAATGGGTGCGCTTCAAATTATGGAAGAAAATAATATTCGAGTTCCCGAAGACATCGCTCTAGTAGGTTTTAGTAACGAAACCTTTACTTCTTTTGTAAAACCATCTATAACCACTATTAATCAGCGGAGTGAAACCATCGGGCAATTAGCTGCTGAAACGTTTTTAGAAAGAGTAAAAAATCCTAATTGGACGCCCAAATTAAACAATACCATTATTGATTCTGAATTAATTATTAGAGATTCCTCTCTGAAAACACACGAATAGAAACTTAATACTATTTTTGCGTTTATATCGTAATTAATAATTATTTTAGTACTTTTAGTATTATATTATTGATTTATGAAACATTCATAACTATATTTTCGTTACCCAAGGAAATGATTAAATGAATGTTACATGTAACCGATAAAAAACAATAATTATAAACACATGAAACTTCATTTATTAGACAGAAGCAACCTTACGAACAGCTCTTTTACAACCAAGGTAAATGAATACCCGTACTTTTTAAAAATATGGCATTATCATCCAGAATTAGAACTTGTTGTGGTGCTTAAAAGTGAAGGAACCTGTTTTATTGGTGATAGCATTGAAAAGTTTAGTGTAGGCGATGTTGTACTAATAGGGAAAAATTTGCCACACATGTGGTTAAATGATGAAGACTATTTTAAAAAAAGTCCGAAACAATCAGCCAAAGCCATCGCTATACACTTTAAACAAGATTATTTGGGGAGCATATTTTTTGAAACCCCCGAAATGATTCATCTTTTAGAGCTTTTTGAACGCGCTCGTTTTGGGCTAAAGTTTTTAAATATTAACAAAAATATCATTAATGATATTCAAAATATGCTAGAATTAGATGGCTTTGATAAAACCATATCCTTTTTACAAATACTCAATAAATTAGCAAAACATATAAACGTAAAGCGTCTATCGAGTCTCGGTTTTATAAATTCATTTAATGCCTCAAAAAGTGATACACAAGACAAAGTACAGGCTTATATTTTTAAAAACTTCAACAAAACTATAAGCCTTGAAGAAGCTGCTAAAATTGCACATATGAATACTTCTGCTTTCAGTCGTTTTTTTAAACGTATTAATCGCAAAACATTTTCCCGTTATGTATCAGAAATACGTATTGGGTATGCTTGTAAATTATTACTTGAAAACAAATTTAATATCGCTGCTGTTTGCTATGAGTCTGGTTTTAATAATATATCAAACTTTAACAGACAGTTTAAACTAATAATGGATTGTACACCTTCTATTTATCTAAAAAATCATAAAAAAGAAACTCTAATACAATTAAACAAAACAGATTGATACATTGCATAAAAAAATACAAAATAACCTATAAAGGCAAAAATAGTATCATAATCCATCAAATTTTAGGAAGATTCACTTGTATATTCCTTGTACTATTGTATCAGTGTTTATTCTGTTTTTTCAGAATCAACATAAATCACCAAAATAAATCATTAATAAAATGACCAAATTTAGTTTAAAAAACAAAGTCGCTATTGTAACAGGTGGCGGAAGTGGTATAGGAAAAGCTATTTCATTAACCTTCGCTAAACAAGGCGCTAAAGTTCATATTTTAGATTTCAATATAGAAGCTGCAGAAGAAACTGTTTCAGAAGTAAAAAATTTTGGAGAACTAGCAGAAGCGCATAAATGCGATGTTGCAAACCAACAAAATGTGATTGAAATTATTGAAAAAATCACCAAAACTGAAAAAATCGATATTTTAATAAACAATGCTGGTATTGCCCATGTTGGAAATATTGAAAATGTTGAAGAAGGAGATTTAGACCGCTTATATAATGTAAATATTAAAGGCGTTTACAACTGCATAAAAGCTGCCATTCCTTCATTAAAAAGTAACGGTGGTGGCGTTATTTTAAACTTAGCATCTATTGCTTCAACAGTAGGAATAAACGATAGGTTTGCGTATTCAATGACTAAAGGTGCTGTACTTACCATGACCTATTCCATTGCTAAAGATTATATAAATGATGGTATTCGCTGTAATTGTATTGCTCCAGGAAGAGTACACACACCATTTGTAGATGGTTTTATAAAAAACAACTACCCAGGAAAAGAAACCGAAATGTTTGAAAAACTATCGAAAACACAGCCTATTGGACGTATGGGAAGTACTCAAGAAATAGCCGATTTAACCTTGTTTTTATGCTCTGATGAAGCAGGATTTATTACAGGTTCAAACTATGCTATTGATGGCGGATTTGTAACATTAAACGGAAATTAAAAATAAAAAAAACAGAAAATGAAATTAATAAGATTTGGAGACGTAAACAACGAAAAACCAGGAGTTCAGTTAGCAAATGGAACAAAACTAGATGTTTCTGCTTTTGGAACCGATTATAACGAAGAGTTCTTCGGAAATAATGGTATTGAAAAATTAAAAACTTGGTTAGAAACGAATCAAAAAAACTGTCCTGAAATTGATGATAACGTACGTTTAGGAGCACCTCTAACAAGACCTTCTAAAATAGTATGTATTGGTTTAAACTACGCACAACATGCTGCTGAAGCAGGTATGGAAGTTCCTAAAGAACCCGTATTATTTTTTAAAGCAACCTCTGCTATAGTGGGGCCTAACGATGATATCATCATTCCTAAAGGAAGTACTAAAACAGACTGGGAAGTAGAATTATCTGTTGTTATAGGTAAAAAAGCATCGTATGTAGAAGAAGCTGATGTTTTCGATCATATTGCAGGCTATATGCTACATAATGATGTTAGTGAGCGTGCTTTTCAATTAGAACGTTCTGGACAATGGGTTAAAGGAAAAAGTTGCGACACCTTCGCTCCTATTGGTCCTTTTATTGCAACTACAGATGAAATTAAAGATCCTAATAATTTAAACTTATGGTTAAAATTAAATGGAGAAGTGATGCAAAATAGCTCAACTTCAGATTTCATTTTTAACATTCAACAATCTATCAGTCATATTAGTCAATTCATGACGCTTTTACCTGGCGATATTATTTCTACAGGAACACCTTTCGGTGTTGGTCTAGGTTTAAATCCGCCATTATATTTAAAAGCTGGTGATGTTGTAGAACTTGGCATTGAAGGTTTAGGTACTTCAAAACAGAATGTGGTAGCATATAAACAATAAAACAAAAATCATGCGAGTAGGCTTATTTATACCCTGTTATATTAATCAGTTATATCCTCAAGTAGGAAAGGCTACTTTAGAGCTTTTAGAAAAATTAAATGTTGATGTAGTGTATCCGTCAGGGCAAACCTGTTGTGGACAACCCATGGCTAATTCAGGGTATGAATACGAGTCTGAAGGCGCATGCAATAATTTCGTTGACAATTTTAAAGACTTTGATTATGTTGTAACACCTTCAGGGAGTTGCGCATATCACGTAAAAAAGCATTACGATATTATTCCACAAACCGATGCTGTTACTAAAGTTCGTAATAATGTTTATGAGTTATGCGACTTTATTTTAAACATTTTAAAAGTAAAGGATCTTGGTGCTTCATTCCCTTATAAAGTGGGTGTTCATAAAAGTTGTCATGGACTAAGAGGTTTAAGATTAGGCTCTTGTTCAGAAGTTGTAGGTGATTCCTTTTCATATATAGAAACCCTTTTAAAAGAAGTTAAAGGCACCGAATTAATGCCCGTAAAAAGAAGTGATGAATGCTGTGGATTTGGTGGCACATTTGCGGTTACCGAAGAAGCTATTTCTGTAAAAATGGGGAAAGATAAAATTAAAGACCATTTAGAAAGTGGCGTAGAAGTTATTACAGCTACAGACACCTCATGCTTAATGCATTTAGAAGGCTTAGTAACACGTAATAAGCAACCCCTTAAAATTCTACATATTGCTGAAATTTTAAACAGCAACTATTAACAAAAAATCACTATGAGCCACTCAAAACTAGCCAGTATATTTAACAAAGATGAAAAAAGAGTCGATTGGCACGACAAAGCTTTATGGTTTGTTAGACATAAAAGAGATCTATCTGTTCACCAAGTAAAAGGTTGGGAAGAATTAAGAAATTTAGGTCATGGTATTAAAGCACACATGCTGTCTGATCTAGATTCTTATTTAATTCAATTTGAAGAAAATGCAAAAAAAAATGGCGTTGAAGTGCATTGGGCTGCAAATGGTGAAGAACATAACCAAATAATACATAAAATTCTTAAAGAAAATAACGCTAAAAAAGTCGTTAAAAGCAAATCGATGCTTACTGAAGAATGTCATTTAAATCCGTTTTTAGAAGCAGATGGTATTGAAGTTATTGATACCGATTTAGGTGAACGTATTGTGCAATTAGCAAAAGAGCCACCAAGTCATATTGTACTGCCCGCTATTCATAAAAACAAGCATGAAGTAGATGAATTGTTTCAAGAACATCTAGGAACCAAACCTTGTGATGGAGATCCGCAATATTTAACAGGAGAAGCTAGAAAACATTTACGCGAAAAATTTATTGAAGCAGATGCAGCCATCACAGGCGTAAACTTCGCCATTGCAGATACTGGTGGTTTTGTAGTTTGTACCAACGAAGGAAATGCCGATATGGGGGCACATTTAGCTCCTGTTCATATAGCTTGCATGGGCGTTGAAAAAATAATTCCGAAGCAAGAACATTTAAGTGTTTTTTTACGCTTACTTGCAAGATCTGCAACAGGACAACCCATAACAACCTACTCGTCGCATTTTAAAAAACCTAGAAAAGGTACTAAAATGCATGTTATAATTGTTGATAATGGACGCTCAGAACAATTAGGTAGACCCGATTTTAGAGCCTCTTTACATTGTATTCGTTGTGGTGCTTGTATGAATACGTGTCCAATTTACAGAAGAAGTGGTGGTCATAGCTACGATGCTACAATACCCGGACCTATTGGTTCTATTTTATCACCTGGAAAAGATTTAACAAAACACAGCTCTTTACCATTTGCCTCTACCCTATGCGGTTCTTGTTCAGATGTTTGTCCGGTAAAAATTGATATACACACACAATTATATAAGTGGCGACAAATAATTACCAAAGAAACACCACAACCATTTATTAAAAAGAAATCTATGGAAGTTATGGGGAAAGTTTTCGCAAAACCTGCTCAATTTGAAACAGTTGGAAAAATAGCGCGTTGGTCCTTAAGAAACTTACCAGAATTTATGATTAACTCAAAACCAAACGCTTGGGGAAAAGCTAGAGATTTACCAAAAGGACCAAAACAAAGTTTTGACCAGTGGTATAATGAAAGAGAAAATAATAAGAAAAAAGATTAAATCATGGGAAGCAGAGATACTATATTAGCTAGAATAAAAGCAAATAAACCAGACGCAATCAGTTTACCACAAATAGATGCAACTCTTTTTGATGATGGTTACAATTTAACCAAAGAATTTACTAAAAAAGTAGAAGTAGTTGGAGGTAACGTTCTTGAAGCTCAAACAAATCAAGATATAATCAAGCAAATCACGACCATGATTCCTAATACAACTGTTAACTTTTCAACGTTACCAGATACGCTTGATTTTAATACTATTGATTTAGAAACCATAAAAAAACCACAAGAATTAGAAGATTTAGATATTTTAATTCTTGAAAGCGATTTAGCTGTTGCCGAAAATGGTGCCGTTTGGGTTACCGATGAAAATCTTCCTATGAGAGCTTTACCTTTTATTACAAAGCATTTAGTTTTTGTGCTTTCAAAAGAAAACATTGTGCCTTATATGCATCAAGCCTATAATAAGCTTTCAGAATCTTCAACAGATTTTGGCGTATTTATTTCTGGCCCTTCAAAAACCGCAGATATTGAACAATCGTTAGTAATTGGTGCGCATGGTGCTTTAAGTTTAACTATCTTTTTAAAAGACTAACTACAATATACAATTCAACTTAAACCTATAAAAAAGCAACAGCTAAAAACATTAGAAAACTTAAAATTAATCATGTATGAATACGAAAACAACGACCCGTATTAAAAAATCATTTTTTTTATATGATTACAGTACAGTACAGGATAGAAGTTTTTTAATCTTAATATAATTTAGCGTCAAATATTTTAACAATCCTCATGAATACAATTACAAAAAAATTTAACTACGTAGATTACTTATGGAATGAAGAAAAAGCAGCGTCTTTAAAAGACGATCAAGTTGCTTTATTTTTATACCGATCAAACATATTAGGAGCCGATTTAAGAATCACTAATTACGGTGGTGGAAACACAAGCTGTAAAACCATAGAAAAAGCCCCTTTAACAAACGAAGAAGTTGAAGTTATGTGGGTAAAAGGTTCTGGTGGCGATATTGGAACTTTAACACGTGCAGGAATTGCTGGTTTATATACTGGTAGATTACGCGATTTAAAAAATGTTTACGGAGGTTTAGATGACGAAGACCGTATGGTTGGTCTTTTTAATCACTGTATTTACGATTTAGACAGTAAAGCACCATCTATTGATACACCACTTCACGGTTTATTACCTTTTGCACATATAGATCATTTACATCCAGATGCACTTATTGCTGTAGCTGCTGCAGAAGATAGCGAAAAAGTAACCAAAGAAATTTGGGGAGATACTATGGGATGGGTGCCTTGGCAACGTCCTGGTTTTGATTTAGGTCTTCAGTTAGAAAAATGTTTAGCTGATAATCCTGGAATTAGAGGTATTGTTTTAGGGAGTCATGGTTTATTTACTTGGGGAGATACTTCTTATGAGTGTTACATGAATAGTTTAGAAGTTATTGAAACAGCTTCAGAATATATTGAAAATAAAATCAAAGAAAAAGGTTCTGTTTTTGGTGGTCAAAAAATACAGAGTTTAGCTAAAGAAGATCGTTTAGAAAAAGCAGCACAATTAATGCCTTTATTAAGAGGTTTATGTTCTTCAGAAAAAAGCATGATAGGTCATTTTTCTGATAATGATGTTGTTTTAGAATATATTAATAGTAATGATTTAGAACGATTAGCGCCTATGGGAACATCTTGTCCAGATCATTTCTTAAGAACAAAAATTCAACCATTAGTATTAACACTTGATACTAATGAAGATGTTTCAGATTCTGATGCTATTCTTAAAAAATTAGAACCTGCATTTGAACAATACAGACAAGAATATGCCGATTATTATAACACGTGTAAAAAAGCCAATAGTCCGGCAATGCGTGATCCTAACCCTGTAATTATTATTTATCCAGGTGTTGGAATGTTCAGTTTTGCAAAAAACAAACAAACTACACGTGTAGCAAGTGAATTTTACATTAACGCGATAAACGTAATGCGTGGTGCAGAAGCTATTACGTCTTACACATCATTACCAAGACAAGAAGCTTTTGATATTGAATATTGGTTATTAGAAGAAGCTAAACTTTCTAGAATGCCAAAAGAACAACCGTTATCTCGTAAAGTAGCTTTTGTTACTGGAGCTGGTGGTGGTATTGGTAAAGCCATTGCAGATAAATTAGCTGCAGAAGGAGCTACTGTTGTATTAACAGATATTAATGAAGATAGCTTAAAAGAAGCACATGCTACTTATAAAAGAGATGTATCAACATATGCAATTTGTGATGTTACTAATACAGAATCTATTGCATCTGCATATAAAAAAGCATGTATAGAGTTTGGTGGTGTAGATATTGTAGTTCACAGTGCTGGATTAGCAATTTCTAAAGCCATAGAAGATACTACAGATAAAGATTGGAATATATTACAAAGTGTTTTAGTTAAAGGTCAATTTGACTTAGCAAAACAATCTGCTGCAATTATGCGTAAACAAGGACTTGGTGGTAATTATATTGCTATTGCAAGTAAAAACGGATTAGTTGCAGGTCCTAACAATGTTGCTTATGGAACAGCTAAAGCTGCTCAACAACACATGGTACGTTTATTAGCTGCCGAATTAGCAAAAGATAAAATTAGAGTGAATACAGTAAATCCAGATGGTGTTATTGTAGGAAGTAAAATATGGGAAGGTGCATGGGCTGAAGGTCGTGCTAAAGCCAATGGAATTACTGTTGAAGAATTACCAGCATTTTATGCAAAAAGAAATTTATTAAACGAAATCATCACTCCTGATGATATAGCAAACGGCGTATTTACTTTAGTAGGGATATTAGATAAATCTACAGGAAACATAATTAATGTTGATGGTGGAATGGCTAATGCATTTGTACGCTAATAAAATTTGAGTTAGTTTTAGTTTGTCAAAAACTTCCATAGCATATCAACATATATATGGAAGTTTTTTTAATAATTAAGACTCATAATGAAACATCCATGACTATACATCTAGCCCTATAAAAAAGAAACTACGTAATGGATGCCACATGTGACCAATAAAAAACAATAGATATAAACTCATGAAAATAGAACAAAGTCATATTCAAGACACTAATAATAAAGATCTTAAATCACACCAAGATCATTTCGATTTTTTATCAAATAGCTTAACAAAAAAAGGAGCTAATGTTAATAGCATTATAAAAAAACTACAGGATTTTCAAGTAGCAATACCAAGTTGGGCATTAGGTGCTGGTGGTACACGTTTTGGTCGTTTTTCTTTTTATGGAGAACCTTCAAACTTAGAACAAAAAATTCAAGATGTAGGATTAATACATTCATTAACACAAACTGCTGGTGCTGTTTCACTTCATATTCCTTGGGATATTCCAGAAGATTATAAAGCCATAAAAGAATTAGCTAGTGGTTTAGATATTAAATTTGATGCTGTAAATTCTAATACATTTCAAGATCAAGCAAACGCTAAAGAAAGTTATAAATACGGTTCATTAAGTAACACAAGTGAAGCTGTAAGACAACAAGCTATTCAACACAATTTAGATGTCATTAATATTGGAGATAAACTAGGCTCTAAAAGCTTAACCGTTTGGTTAGCAGATGGCTCTTGTTTTCCAGGACAAAACAACTTTCAAACGGCACTTCAAAATACAGAAAATAGTTTAAAAGATATTTATAAAGGTTTACCAAGCGATTGGAGCATGCTTATTGAATACAAACCTTACGAACCAAACTTTTATAGTACCGTTATACAAGATTGGGGAACATCGTTTATGTTAGCAAATGCTTGTGGAGACAAAGCGTATTCTCTTGTAGATTTAGGTCATCATTTACCAAATAGTAATATTGAACAAATTGTTTCAATTTTAATGTCTAAAGGTAAATTAGGTGGTTTTCATTTTAACGATAGTAAATATGGTGATGATGATTTAACTGTTGGAAGCATCAAGCCTTATGCCCTATTCTTGATTTTTAACGAATTGGTTTATGGTATGCAAAACAATCCGCAAAATCCAGATTTAGCGTGGATGATTGATGCTAGTCATAATGTAAAAGATCCGTTAGAAGATTTAATTCAATCTCTAGAGGCTATTCAAGAAGCTTATGCAAAAGCACTTTTAATAGACCAAGATGAATTAAAAGCTGCACAATTAAATAATGACGTTGTTAAATGTCAAGAAATTTTACAAGATGCCTATAGAACTGATGTAAGACCTCTATTAGAGAAAGCTAGATTAGAAAGAGGTGGTGCATTAAGCCCAATTAACGCATATCGTTCTTTAGATGTTAGAAATGAATTAATTAAAGAAAGAGGTAAAAACACGGTAGCTACAGGCTTATAATATTGTTTTATGGTAAATGTAACAGCGGTTTTTGATATTGGTAAAACCAACAAAAAATTCTTTCTTTTTGATAAAGACTACAAAGAGGTATATAAAGAATATACTCATTTTGAAGAAATTGAAGATGAAGACGGTTACCCAACCGAGAACCTACCTGCTCTTCAAGAATGGTTAAAAAGAGTATTTGAAAGCATTCTTGAAGCTTCAGAATTTAATGTACAAGCTATTAATTTTTCAACCTATGGAGCTAGCTTTGTTCATCTGGATGAAAATGGAGACATATTAACACCACTTTACAACTATACGAAACCAATAGACAAAAAAGTTATTGACGGTTTTATTGATAAATATGGTCCAAAAGAAGAATTTCTAAAAACTACAGGCTGTTTCGATTTAAGTCTTTTAAACTCTGGCTTACAACTCTACTGGATTAAACATACAAAACCCGAAATATTTAAAAAAATTAAATATTCACTCCACTTACCTCAATACCTAAGTTATATTTTTACAGGGATTGCGTTAAGCGAGTACACGAGTATTGGATGCCATACTGCCTTATGGGATTATACTAAAAAAGATTATCACCAATGGGTTTATAAAGAAGAGTTAAATAACATACTACCAACCATAGTTTCTACTGAAACCAGTATTAATATGAACTATAATGGTAAACGCATCAAAATAGGTGTTGGTATTCATGATAGTTCTGCAGCACTATTACCATATGTTCGAAGTATAAAGAAAAAATTTGTGTTAGTTTCTACAGGTACGTGGAGCATTACTTTAAACCCTTTTACAGATCATCCTATTATTAAAGATACTCATGATAAAGATTCCATAAATTATATGCGTATTAACGGGAAACCAGTAAAAGCAACTCGTTTATTTTTAGGTAATGAATATAAAATTCAAGTAACTAAGCTACACAAACACTTTGGAGTTTCTGAAGATTATCACCGTCATGTGAAATTTAATTATGATACATATTTTGAAATCATAAAAGATTTTAAACACATGTTTAAATGGGAAAGTATAACGGATATTGATATGCCTTCTGAAACCCATATAACGTATACTAAATTTGAAGATGCCTACCACCAACTAATGACTGAACTTGTGCTTTTACAAATAAAAAGCATAAAAGATGTTATAGGTAATGATGATATAAAACGATTGTATGTTGATGGTGGATTTAGTGATAATGATCTTTTTGTTAAACTACTATCACATCACTTTAGAAATATGAAATTAAGAACTACAGATTCTTCTTTAGGATCTGCTTTAGGTGCTGCCATTTCAATTTCTGACAAAAAATTAAACTCTAAATTTCTAAAAAAGAATTATTCATTAAAGAAACACGTCCCATTTATTATAAGTTAATTAACCTTTCATATCTATTAATAATAGTATTATAATCTTAATAACTGTTTTTTTGAACTTGTTTCCTATTAAATAAAAACAAAAATGTCAAAAAATATTAAATTAGAACACCCAAGAGAGCAAATCACTAAAATTATTAGTAGAATTTATAAAAGAGGAATGACCACTACTTCTGGTGGTAATATTTCTATAATAGATAATGAAGGAGATATATGGGTAACACCATCTGCCGTTGATAAAGGTTCGCTAAGAGCTTCAGATATTATTTGTGTAAAAAAGGATGGGACCATTATTGGGAAACATAAACCATCTTCCGAATTCCCGTTTCATAAAGCTATATATGAAGCAAGACCAGATATAAAATCTGTTATTCACGCGCATCCTCCTGCTTTAGTATCTTTTAGCATTGTACGCCAAATACCAAATACAAATATTATTTCTCAAGCAAAACATATTTGTGGACCCATAGGTTATGCTAAATATGAACTACCAGGAAGTGATAAGTTAGGTGATGTTATTGCAGAAGAGTTTAAAAAAGGCTATAAAGCCATTATTATGGAAAATCACGGAACCGTTTTAGGAGGAAGTGATTTAACGGATGCTTTTGAACGTTTTGAAACTTTGGAATTCTGTGCTAGTACTATATTGTATGGTTCTCAAATAGGGACTCCTAATTACTTAACGGATGATCAAATTGATGAGTTTGAAGCCCAAACTCAGACAAGTTTACCTGAAATGGATAATACTTTACATCCTTCTGATGAAGTTGAAAAGCGCTTAGAAATATGTAAAATTGTACAACGTTCTTGCCAACAAGGACTCATGATAAGTTCTTACGGCACAGTATCTATGAGGTGGAAAGGTGATGACTTTTTAATAACACCAACAGATGCTAGTAGATGGGAAATGGGAATGGAAGATATTGTACAAATAAAAGATGGCAAAAGAGAAAAGGGTAAAAAAGCGAGTAGAGCGACTTGGATTCATCAGGAAATTTACAAAAAAAATCCGAATGTAAACTCTATAATAATGACACAATCGCCTTATTTAATGGCTTTTGGGGTTACAAAATCATTCTTAAATGTACGCACAATACCTGAGAGTTGGATATTTTTACAGGATATTCCATCAATAAGTTATGGAAGTCATTTTAAAGCAAATACAGATAGTAAAATTACAGAAAACTGCACAACAGCTCTGATAATTGAAAATGATTCGGTAATAATAACTGGAGACAAGTTATTGCAAACTTTTGATTATTTAGAAGTAGCAGAATTTAGTGCAAAATCAATTGTATTAGGTACATCTTTAGGAGAGATGGTTCCTATAAACGATGACCAAGTTGAAGAATTAAGAAAAAAATTTTTAGCTTAGCTATAACCAACAATAAACTAACCAAACTAAATAAGACAACTATGACGCAGTACCACAAAGAAGAAGAAATAATGGAAGAGATTGCTGGCGGTGAGTTTGAAAGAACGCCTGTACCGCAATCAAAATTAAAAGGCTGGAAAAGTTTCCTAGGCATGTATGCTGGAGAACATGCAGCTGGAACAGAATTTATGATAGGCCCTTTATTTTTAACTGCAGGTGTAAGTGCTTTCGATTTAATTATAGGCTTACTATTAGGGAACTTATTAGCTGTTTTATCTTGGAGGTTTTTAACTGCAGAAATTGCTGTTAAAAATAGACTAACGCTATATTTTCAGCTAGAAAAAATTTGCGGTAAAAACCTTGTTACAGGATACAATTTAGCAAACGGGATTCTCTTTTGCTTTCTAGCAGGTTCTATGATAACGGTTTCAGCTACTGCTGTTGGGATTCCTTTTGATATGCCAATGCCAAAACTTGATGATACGATGCCAAATGGCATGACATGGGTAATCATAGTTATAATTATTGGTGCCGTAATTTCTATTATTGCAGCAAGAGGTTATGATACTGTATCTAAAGCAGCTAACTGGATGTCACCTATTATTGTTATTGCTTTTATAGCTTGTGGAATTGTTGCTTTAAGTCAATTAGGAGTTTCAAGCTTTTCAGAATTTTGGGATATTTGGGGAGAAGGTAAAGCCCCCTTTCCTGGTCAAATAAAATATACCTTTTGGCATGTTTTAATTTGGTCTTGGTTTGCCAATGCTGCTATGCATATTGGAATGTCTGATTTATCTGTTTTTAGGTTTGCAAAAAAAGCAAGTTCTGGTTGGACAACTGCTGGCGGTATGTATGTTGGTCATTACATGGCTTGGATAGCAGCTTGTTTATTATATGCCGTATACTTAAAATCTCCAGAAGCTATGTCCTTTTTATCAAATGGTGAAGCGCCTCCAGTAGCTCCAGGTCCCTTGGCTTATAATGCCATTGGTGTTTTTGGAATTATAGCTGTTGTTTTAGCTGGATGGACTACCGCTAACCCTACTATTTATAGAGCTGGATTAGCCTTTCAAGCCATTATACCTAAAGTATCTACTTTTTGGGTAACCATAATTGCAGGTACTGTAGCAACAATAGCTGGATTATTCCCTGCATTTGCTATGAAACTATTAGGGTTTGTTGCTTTATACGGATTTATTTTAGCACCCTTTGGAGCTATTATTGTATTTGAACATTTCTTCCATAAAAAATATGGTATTATTAAAAATTATGCCGAACACGCCAATATAAAATTCAACAAATCAGTCTTATTTGCTTGGGCAATCAGTTTTGGAATATTTTATTTTATATCCATACAATTTGACGTGTTTTTATCATTTGTAACACTTCCGGCTTGGTTACTTTGTGGTATTTTATTTCTTGTATTCAGTAAATATGCACAAAAAAAATAGTTTAATATGAATGAATAAAAAAGCAGGATATCAAAAGATAATCCTGCTTTTTTTATTCATTTTATTTTTAATTTATACTAACATTCTTTGAGACGATTTTCTAATAATTAATTCTGGAGTTAGAACAATATGTTTTTCTGATTTTACTTTTTTACTAATATTAACTTCTTCAAGAAATACTTGAGCAGCTATTCTTCCCATTTGTATTGGAGATTGATCTACAGATGTTATTGAAAGTTCCATGAATTTTGTAAAAGGTTCATTACTAAAACCAACAACACTTATATCTTCTGGAATTTTAAGTCCATATGCTTTAATTTCCTCAATAGCACCAAGTGCTGTAAAATCACTTGAAGAAAATATAGCATCTGGTCGATTCTTCATATCTAAAAGTACTTTAGTCGTTTTTCTTCCTTCAGCTACTTTACTCATAGTTTCAATAACTAAACTTTCATCAAACTCAAGTCCATTATCTATAATAGCTTGTTTATAACCTAAGTATCTATTTTTAAAAATCTGTAATGAACGATCATTAGACAAATGAGCGATACGCTTATATCCTTGATTAATTAAATGCTTGGTGGCTTCATAAGCTCCTTTAAAATCGTCTACAGTTATAGAGCTTACACCAGCAATATCTTTTTTTCTATCAAAAAATATTAATGGTACATTTTTTTTGATTAATTTATTAAAACTATAATTATTTTCAATTTCAGAATTAGATATCGACATTAAAATACCATCTACTTGAGCATTCATTAATGAATTAATATTTTCTATTTCCAAATTTTGTTGATCATGCGTTTGACAAATAATTACATGATACCCTTTAGGATAAAGTTCTTCTTCAATACCTCTTATTACTGACGCAAAAAAATTACTGTCAATTCTAGGGACAATAACACCGATATTATAACTTTTTCCACTTTTAAGAGCTAAAGCCAATTTATTTTGCTCATAATTCATTTCTTTAGCAGTCTTAAGCACAAGCTTACGAGTAGCAACACTTATTTTAGAATTATCATTTAATGCTCTAGAAACTGTAGCTGCAGTTATATTAAGCCTTTTGGCTATATCATAAATAGTTGTTTTTTTTGTCATCTTAATTATTTGGCTGTATTTTTCAAAAATACATCAATAAAAATTAATAACTAATAATTAACGTTATAAGCGACCTTATTTTTGATGTAAAAGACTACATAAACAAACAGTTAATACAATCATAGAATCCTATGATTATATTATGTATTTCTTATTATTTCACTAGCCCATTGTACATTTTTAGCTATCAGGTTAAATTGAATATCAGTTAGAATGATCTTTAATAGAAAACTCTATCGATAAAAGGATTAAAAATCTAAAATTTAATAACAATTCTATTTAAGTGTCATTTAGTAACTTTTAAAAATAAGAATTTAATAATATATATACTCTTTTATTATTTTTATATCAAATAAACTTGCGTGATATGTATTTTTTCATATTTTTGTGTAATCGATTACAGTAATAAATTTTATTTATAGAAAAGAATACTACTAAAACCATTTAATGCAATCGATTGTATTATTCATTAACTAAAAACAAATTTCGCCTATGAAAGAAAAAAAACATTTAAAACTAACAAAATTCAAAAAAACTCAACTAAAGAAAAAAGAATGAAAACAAACAAAAACATTAAGTATTATTTCTTTTTATTAGGATTAATACTATGCATGCCTATTTATGGGCAAAACGAAAATACTGTAAAAGGTACTATTTCAGACGAAGCTGGTATACCTTTACCAGGTGTATCAGTAATTATTAAAAATACCACTACAGGAACAGCTACAGATTTTGATGGTAATTATACCATCAAAGCGAGTTCCAGTGATATTTTAGTATTTAGTTACCTTGGATACAAAACAAAAGAAGTTTCTGTTGCTGGTAAATCTACCGTAGATATAAATATGGCAGAAGAAGCTGGGCAATTGGATGAAGTAGTTGTAATTGGCTATGGTTCTACAACTAGACGTGATGTTACTGGGGCTATTTCTTCTGTTACTGGTGAAAAACTAGCAGCAGTTCCTGTTCCTGATGCGGCTCAAGCATTACAAGGTCAATTAGCTGGTGTAAGTGTTACAACACAAGATGGTAGACCTGGTGCAGATATTTCAATTCGTGTACGTGGAGGTGGATCTATTTCACAAAGTAATCAACCGCTTTTTATTGTTGATGGATTCCCAGTAAGCACAATTAGCAATATCCCTGGTAGCCAGATTCAAAGCATAGATGTGCTTAAAGACGCATCATCTACAGCTATTTATGGAGCTAGAGGTGCAAACGGTGTTGTTATTGTTACAACAAAAAGTGGTAAAGCAGGTAAAACAACAGTAACTTATGATGGCTATACACAGTTTAGTGTGATACCAAAATATATACCTGTTATGGGTGCCTACGATTATGTTGCTTATAACTGGGCATATGCAGATGCAGTTGGTAGTCAATATTCTGATGCTTGGGAAAAACTGTGGTTAATAGGAGGTCAAAATGGTAGTAATTCTGCTGGGATTGACTACTATAAAAATGTAGCTAGTCGTGATTATACAAAAGAATTGTATAACAGTGCTTTTACACATAATCATAATTTCAATATATCTAGCGGTACTGAGAACACAAGATATTTGCTTGCATTTAATCATTTAGACCAAGAGGGAAATAAAGTAGGTTCAGGTTATGAAAGGACTAACGTCTCTCTCAAGTTAGATCAAAAATTGGGAGATAAATTGGATTTTTCTATAAATACACGTTTTGCTCAAGAGAAATTTTTAGATAACGATGGTAATTCAACAGCTTATTATTTCCGTCCTATTAACACAAGCGACGTTTTAGGAGATTCAGATGTTACTAGCAATACACAATTAGGGGATTATAATAGTATTCTTCAAGATGCTTATAACCCTGTATCTATTTTAAATGATAATGAACAATTAGATAGTAAACGCTCTTTAGTTGCTAATACTGCATTGAGCTGGAAAATCATAGAAGGTCTTACAGCCAAAACTGATTTGGGGCTAAGTGTTAATTGGAGAAGACAAAAAACATGGACAGGAGCTTACGCTAATAATTATTTGACAGATGCTGGTGAGAAAACGTTTGGTGGTAATGCTAGAATAGTATCAACTGAAGGATGGAATTTACGTTGGGTTAATACTTTAAATTATGAGGTACAAGGTTTAGGAGATGATCATAAATTAAGTGTTCTTGCAGGTATGGAAGTTGCAGATTCAGGTTCTGAAAATATAGATGCACGAGGTGTAAGATATCCTAAAGCATATGATGCAGATAGAGCTTTTGCTAATATGCGTGATTATGACACATCTGAAGGTGATAAAAATTACTTTCAATCAAATGTGTCTCCTGCAAACAGGTTACAATCTTATTTTGGTCGTGTAAACTATTCTTTATTCGATAAATATTTACTAACGGCTACAGTTCGTGCAGATGGTTCATCTAGATTTGCGCCCAGTAATCGTTGGGGATATTTTCCAGCAGCAGCTTTTGCATGGCGTGCCTCTGAGGAATCTTTCTTAAAAGATGCTAGTTGGATTAACGACCTTAAAGTTCGTGTATCTTATGGTTCTGTAGGTAGTGATGCCATTAGTTCAGAATTATGGAAACAAAGTTGGGCATCTGGAGTAGGTACTTATTCAATAAATGAGCAACTACAACCAAATTATACTCCAGCTTCAGATTTATTAGCGAATCCAGATTTAAAATGGGAAACTACAATAACCAGAAATCTTGGTTTAGATTTTACATTGTTTAATAACAAATTATCAGGTACATTAGAAGTTTATAAAAATACAGTTGAAGATTTACTCTTAGTATCTCCAGTGTCAGGTCTAACAGGGTTTAGATACACTCAAGAAAATGTAGGATCTACTTCTAACAAAGGTATTGAGATTTCGTTTAGCGGAGATATTATAACTTCTGAAAATTTTAATTTACGAGCTAGTGTAAATGTTAATTTCAATAAAGGAAATGTAGATGAGTTAGCTGATGGTATAAATGGATCTTATAGCTCTGGTTGGGGAGGTGTTGCTCAAAACCCAAGAGAGGATTATATTTTTGAAGTTGGTAAACCCGTTGGTTTAATTCAAGGATACACTTATGACGGGTGGTATACAACTGATGATTTTAATTATGATTCTAATACTCAAATTCATACTCTTAAAGATGGAGTGGCCGATTATGCAAGTGGTGTTTTAGGTTTTGTTTATGGAACGAATTCGAATAAACCAGGTTCTCAAACTGCGTATCCAGGCGTACAAAAAGCAAAAGATCTTAGTGGTCCAAATGGAGTGCCAGATGGACTTATTGATGATTATGATGTTACCATTATTGGAGATACTAATCCAGCAAATACAGGTGGATTTAATTTATCAGGTAATTTCAAATCTTTCGATTTTGGTTTAAACTTTAACTGGAGTATTGGCAATGATATATACAATGCAACACACCAAGAAGCTTATTTAGGAAATAAAGAAGCAGGTGTATATAGAAACAGATTCCAAGAATTAGCAGGGCATTATAAAATTTATGATATTCAGAATGGACAATTAACTAAAGTTGTTGATCCTGCAGCATTAGATGCTCTAAATTCTAATGCATCAACATTTTTGCCTTATCCAGAAAGCACTATTGTTTCTACTTTCGCAATTGAAGATGGCTCTTTCTTAAGACTTAATACAGCTACATTAGGTTATACTTTACCACAAAGCGTAATAGATAAGTTCGGAATTAATAGATTCCGTGTATATGGTTCAGTCTACAATGTATTTACAATAACTGGATACAGTGGTTTTGATCCAGAAGTAAATGCTGATGATACAAGAAGTGATTTTTATCCAACACCAGGACTAGATTATGGATCTTACCCACGTTCACGTACTTATACGTTTGGAGTAAACATTGAATTTTAATTTTTAATCGATTTATAAATTATGAAAAAGTTATTTTATACTATGCTTACTGTATTTATGTTAATAAATACAGCATGCAAAAAAGATTTTTTGGATGTAGAAGCTCCATCAAATGTTGATGAAGATTTCGTACTAACATCACCAGAAGATGCTCAAAAAGTATTAGCAGGTATTTATGATGTTTGGTATGACTTAGATAGACTATTACATTACGAAACGGAGGTTGTAGGATCAGATTCTGAATGCCACCCTGAGAATTATGCATCTCAATCACGTCATATTCCAGAGGGATTATTTGCCCAAGAACATCTTATTGATGATTCCAATGCGCGTCCAACGTTTAACGAATGTTATTTAATAATAAACCGTTGTAATATTATACTAGAATCTTTAGAAGCTAAAGAAGACTATCAAACAGCAAAAGCAGCAGGAATACCAAGTGCATGGACTCAAATATATGGAGAAGCTGTTACAGCTCGTGCAACTTGTTATAAATTATTAGTTCGTTATTTTGGAGATGTACCATATTTTGACTACGCCGTGAGAACAAAGTCTCAATCAGATACCATTGGTTCTAGTTCTAGGGATTTGATTTATGATAATGAAATTACAGCACTTAAAGCAGCAGTCCCATTAATGTACAGATTAGGAGAAGGGGAAATAACTGCAGAACGTTTTTCAGGCACTTACGCCGATGCTTTAATTGGTAGATTAGCCTTTGATGCTGCTGGTTATCAATTAAGACGTACAGATTTTGATTATGGAAATGTATCATTTGATCAAATTGGTATTGAGAATGCGACTTGGAAAGCAAAATATGTTAGGCGAAGTGACTGGCAGACCTATATGGCTATTGCTAAAGATTATTATCTTAAAGTAGTTAATAACCCTGGTTCAGCACGTTTAATAGAATCTGATGACAGAACAGGTATGTTTAACAATCCTTTTCAACGTAATTTCCAATACATAATGGATCTAGAAGTAAGTCCTGAATCTTTATACGAATCAGGATATACTCAAGGCTATAATTCAGATTTTCCTTATTCATTTGGTCGCCCTTCTGGTGGACCAGGTTCTAACGGATATCCAGCTAAAAATTATGGTCAAGCACGTATTTATGCTAGTTTCTACTATGGTGATTTTATGCCAAACGATAAACGTCGAGACGTAACTGCTTGTGTAACAGCAAATTCTGGTAAGGCTTCTGAAATATTAACAAATTTTGCACCAGGAAGTCGCGAGAAAGGCGGGATGGCTATGAATAAACTTGATGAAGCTCATTTCAAAGATCCTTACGAAGCTAAACAACGTCAGTCAGGATGTAACTGGCAACAATTGCGTATGGGTGATGTTATGTTAGACCTTGCTTATGCAGCAGCAGCTACTAATGATGAGGCAACCGCAAAAACATACTTTAAAAAAGTACGTAGTCGTGCATTCTCTACAGCAGATCAAGCAACATATGTAAATAACTATGTTGATGGTTTTTCTGGACAAGCTTTACTTGATGCAATTGCTTTCGAACGTAAATTAGAATTAGCTGGTGAAGGAAAAACACGTTGGGATATGACACTTTATGGTAAAATGCCAGAAAGAATTAAAGCACTTCGTGACAGACAAATTGAAATGGTAGAAGGTTTAAAAACGAATGGTTACTATACGTTTCCTGAAACTGGTATGACTATTTCCAATTATGTATGGACGAAGTATGTTAATATTAAAGAAGATATAGATCCTTCTTTAAATCTGTTAACAACTCAAGCACCAGAAGGAATTACAACTACAGATCCAAGATATCCTGTGTTAGTTCCTGGCTGGAGAGGCACAAGTGATACTTGGGTTGATTACATTAATACATTAACAAGTGATAAAGTTAATCTTGCCATTAGAGGTCTTTATGAATATATCGATCCTGACGGACTTGTTGCTGCAGGTTTAGAAGCTGAAGGCTATGTAAAATCTGATTGGGGTTCTAATATTATTGCAAATGAAAGTCAGTATACATCAGACATTTTTAAAGGATACCCAGATTCTTATTATACAGCTGGTGAGCCACCTCGTTATATGAGAGCCATACCATCTGAAACTTTGGATCAATCAAATGGTTTAATTACTCAAGGATACGGACACGCATCAGAATAATTAAAACTAAATATTATTAATATTAATAACCCGCTTCGTAATTGTTGCGGGTTATTTTTTATATAAAAACGAAATAATAAAAAATTTAAAAACACTCTCATTTTAAGCATTGTTTTATTTACAAATTATAAAACAAGGAAATATATTAATGCTGAAGAATCCAACAAAAAAACTAGCAATTTTATATACATTAAAATGGTTTAGAACAACAAATAATACTTTCTATTATAAAACTTAATCAAAAAGTATGGGGAATCAATCTATCTTGTATAAATCTAGAATTAAAAAAACCTGCAGAAACACAGGTTTAAGAGAAAATACTTCGCCTAATAAATTAAGGCACATTTATTAAGGGCTATTGAAAATAAATAAAAATTTATCTATCTAATTTACCTTATATAAAAAACTATTTCTTTTTTAATTCGCTCTGTAAAGAATTAAACTCTGCTAAAGAAATTTTAAAAACACTACCATGTCGTGTCCCTTTTGTAAATTCAATTTTTTCTGAAATATCTTCCCAGTTTATTAAATCTTTAGATTGAATAGCACCGTATTTTTTATCATGGTATTTATCAAAATACACAATCCAGTTATCTTCTATTTTAATAGCCGTTGGACCTTCTGCCCAATAATTCCCTGTTATAGGTTTGCTAGCTTCAGAGTATGGACCTATTAAATTTTTACTATAAGCAATTTTAAGATTCTTTTGAGCAGGCTCTCTTGTTTCATCTTTTAAAAACATAATGTATTGATCATTATATTTTTGAATGGTTGCATCAATGACATTAAATCCTGGTTCATAAAGTAATTTAGTATCATTAAATATTTTAAAATCTTTAGTGACAGTATAATACATTCTGTGATTATACCCCTTGTCATTTTTAGTTTGTGTTTCTGGAAAACGCCCCGTAATCGTGGATGCCCAATATATCATATATTCATCTGAACTAGCATCGTAAGTAATTTCTGGAGCCCATGTATTTCGTGTCCCTTTTTCGTGTTCCATTACGGGAATAAATTTTTGTTCAGACCAATTAATTAAATCTTTTGAAGATGCGTACCCAATACCTTTATCTGTCCAACTCACGGTCCAAACCATATGATATACCCCATCTCCCCCTTTAATAATACATGGGTCGCGCATTAATTTATCTTTCCCAACTTCTGGTGTTAAAAAAGATGTATCATTTTTTAAAGATTTCCATTTATATCCATCTTCACTATAAGCAAAATGCAATCCGTCCTCTCCGTTTCCTTTAAAATAAGAAAACATGTAAACTTCCTTTTCAGGAATAAATTTATTCGCAATCAACCAATTTTCACAAGCTTTTGGCCAATTAAGGTGTGTTCCAAATCTGCCTAAACCAAAACCATGACCCCCGTTTTCATAAATATGCATTTCTGCTGGCACTTTATTTTCTTTCAGTGCTAAATAATAATTGATACTATTCTCAACAGGTACGCTCCTATCGTCTGTAGCATGTATTAAGATTGTTGGTGGCGGCGTATTGGCATCTATTTGTTTTTCATTTGAATATGTTTCAATTAATGCTTCCGAAGGATTTTCTCCTAAAAGATTCACTTTTGAACCATTATGCGTAATACCATCTTCCATAGAGATTACAGGATAAATTAACATGGAGAAATCTGGTCTAGCACTTGTTTCATCTGAAGCATACACATTGTCATTATAATGTGTAGATATGGTTGAAGCTAAATGACCACCTGCGGAAAAACCAATAACTCCAATTTTATTAGGATCTATATGCCATTTTTTAGCATTTCTCCTTACCGTTCTTATAGCTTCTTGTGCATCTTGAAGCGGACCAATAGTCTTGTCTTTCATTATAATATCACTTGGCAATCTATATTTAAGAACAAAAGCAGAAATTCCAATTGAATTTAACCATTCTGCAATTTTGTCGCCTTCTTTATCATGTGATAAAACACCATAACCTCCACCAGGACAAATAACTACTGCTGCATTATTTGTATTAGTATCTGCTAAAAACATTTTTAACCTAGGATTAATAACTTTTAGAATACCAGTAGCTTTTCCCTTAGAATTTAATCGAAATACTTCTTGATACTCTATATTTTCTATTGAATTAGGGACTTTATCCCAAAGCGGTACTTCTTTGGTTTGAGAATACATACTAATAGTAATTCCGAAAATTAAGCTTAAAAATAATGTCTTATTCATTTTGTTCATAATATTTAATTTTTATTTGAAAGTTGCTATAAGCTTTCGTAAAATTCAATTTCGACTATTCTTAATTGTCCTTTTGCGCTAGTATCTTCTTTATCTTTAAACATGTCTAATTCTTTATTGGGGTCTACTTCAACAATTTTATCAAATGCATCACTTTCACTATTTACTCCAATTAATTCAATAGTTATTTCCTTTGCTAAAACTGGCTTTAAAGGAATTGTTATATACCCTAAACTCTGTTGTGTATTCCCTTGATAAACAATTTTATTATCTGCTAATATACGAATAGGGTAACTTTTTCTTCTCCAACCTGTAAATTTAGCAACACATTGATTTACTAACGATGGTTTAGTTAAAGTATAAGTGATTTTTCCAGTTTTTATTCTCCCATCGTTAGACCATTCAGACAATTCATTATCATCAAAACTATTATATACATTTTCTTGATTAGATAAAGCCGCTGCATGACTAATAAAAGCAGGTTTCCTTTTTATGGTATATGAAGGTGTTTTTGGTGTTGGTCCTCTATCTAAATATGAAGACATGTTGTTATTTGGTAGAAGTGTTGTGAGCCCATTATTTGTTTTAAACGGCATGGTGTTTAATGCTATTTTTGCAGATTTTAATCCTTTTGATTTGGCAATTAAATTGATATTACCAGGTTTAATTCCAGAACGAATCATAATTCTATTAATACCATTCTCAACAGGTATTTTTTTAGAAAGGATATAGTTGTCCTCTGGTCCTTTGGCAATACCACCTAACCAGGTCGCATCTCCTTTTAAATAAAATTCAATAAAACTATTGTCAATGGGACATCTATTACCATTTTTGTCAACAACCTCAATATCAATTAAAACCACGTCTGCTCCATTAGCCATAAAACCTTTAGGGTTTGTATGCGGTGTTAATTTAATTTCGAAAGGTTTTCCTGCCGTTAATTTATATGCTTCACTAAGCACCTTTCCACTTTTATCATAACTAACAGCGTTTAATTCTCCTGCTTCCCATTGAATATTTTCGAAAGTGAATAAAAACTGCTTGCTCTGTTTACCAAAACCTTTCGATTTTCCATTTACAAAAAGCTCAACCTTTTCACCAGAAGATAATACATAAATATTTTTTACAACATCATTTGTGTAATTCCAATGTCCTATAATATGACTTCGGTAATTTTCAATATCTACCCAACCATCCCACATTACTTGATGCGCAAAAAAACCATCTTTTGGAATGCGCATGGGATCTACTTCACCACTTCTTCTGTAATTCTCTGCACCTCTAAAATGAGTATTAGTATCAGAAAAAATAATATTTACACCACCCGAACTTACTCGATGTCCAGTTCCTGGTCTTTCTATATAATAGTCGTACCAACGTGTTACATTTTCTATAGCGTGAGAATCTTGATTGCGATTATAAGGACTTGCATCCTTTACTTTACTTCCGTTAACATTGGCATGTGTGGTACCTCCTTCGCCATCTTTATGATGTGGCGGACTAAATTCATCCCAATATTTTCTTAAGCCTTCATCTCTAGAATATTCCGTTGCCCAAAGTGGTTTTCTAGCACTTTTATTGATATATAACATTTCTCCTCCATATTCTGCTTCTTGACTATCTAGCATTTGACGAGAGCCAATAGCACGCCCTCCATTAGGGTCATAGGTGTTTCTAATACTTTTCATCTCAAACATATGAGGCTCACTTATCACCTCGTTTCCGCATTCATAAAAAATAATACTTGGATTATTTCTGTTATAAATAATAGCATCTCGCATTAACGAAACACGTTGTTTCCAATTCGCTCCTTTTGAATCTCTTTCGGCATCTCCAGCAGGCATGGCTTGCATCAATCCTACTCTATCACACGACTCAATGTCTTGTTTCCATGGTGTTACATGCATCCATCTTACTAAATTTGCATTGCTTTCAACCATCATTCTATTAGTAAAATCACTTAACCAAGCGGGAACAGACATACCTATTGCTGGCCATTCATTACTAGTACGTTGTGCATAGCCTTTAATTTGAATAACTCTATCATTTAAAACAACCTCACCATTTTTAAATTCTGTTTTTCGAAAACCTGTTTTAGTACTAACTTCGTCAACAATTTTACCATCAATTTTTAAAATTGATTTTATGGTGTATAAATAGCCATAACCCCAGCTCCAAAAATGTAAGTCACTAATATTTTTATTGGCTTTTAATACTTTGTTTTCTCCTTTTGAAATATTGATTTTACCGCCAGAAAAAGCATCAATTTTGTTGCCTTCTATATCATAAACTTCAACTTCTAACTCTACCACTTTTGTTGTGTTGAATTCATTTTTAATTTCAGATTCAACATGTATGGAAGCACTTGCATTGTTTATATTAATATTTTTTGCATATACATAAACCCCAGTGGTTTTTAAATTAGAATATAAGGGTAAAGTTTGATATAATTTATCGGTAATATGTAAGTATACATTTTTTGGAATACCGCCTAGATTAACATTAAAATTTGTATTATTCCAACGGTAACTTGCTCCTGTTAACGTTTCTTTATATTTCCAGTCGTTATCAATACGAAGTGCTATACTATTTTCGAAAGGATATGGTTTTACTAACTTCGAAATATCAAAACCAAAAGCCATCACACCGTTTTCGTGCATACCAACTTTTTGTCCATTTACATAAATTATTCCACCTTGACGAATGCCTTCAAATTCTATAAAAACTTTTTTGTCTGTTATACCTTCTGGTAACTTAAATGCTTTTCTATACCAAACAATACCTGTGGTAAAATCGGTTATTTCTTTTTTAAATGTTTCTTTTTGGTTATAAGCATATGGAAGTGTAACAGTTTTCCAATTTTGGTCGTTAAAACTTACTTCTTCAGCATTTTTGAAATCACCAGATTTTAATTTCCAATCTGAATTAAAGTTGAATTTGGTTCTTTTAAATTCTTGAGATTCTAATTTATGTACAGTCGATAAAAATGATAATAAAAGAAAAACACTAAGAAACTTTGCTTTATTCATGTGATTTTTTAAATTTTATTCTTTTAAAGAATTTAGTTTAGTTTCAGACATTAATTTATAAGGTATCTGGGTTTGGCTTCTTGTATCTAAAACAAAATAATCTAACAATACACCAGGATCAACCATATAGATTCTAACCGTTTGTTTTCCTATACTTTTAATAGGCACCTGTACTTGTTTTATGGCTTTATTACTCAGCACATTTTGTTTCCAAATATCGCTCCTTCCTTCGGTTTTAAAATTAACAATTTGTATGGGTTCTTCATTCCATTGTACACCAATTCTAAGTTCGCTATCTGTTGTTAAAGGATGAGTTGGTATAGCAACCAATGTAAGATTTGCAGTTTCGCTAATTGTTTCAGTATACATCTCATATTCTAAAAATGGTGCGTTTTCCTGATTTAATATAGGAGATGCTTTTAGTGGATTAGATTGCATCACTGATTTTGAATGCCCAAGCCCAGTAATTTCTTTCCAAAGAAAAGTGTCTTTTAGTTCATTTTTTGAATAATGATTGGTATACATAACAACCTTTTCGTTTTTTTCGATAAAACTATTTTCAGGAATATTTTTATAACTGTTTGAAACATTAATTTGAATGTTTTTTTCTTCGGAATTTAATTGAATTTTTAGAATTTCAGAATTTGGTTCATTTGAAGCTTTCCAAACATTCCAATCAATTGATACATAAACTCTATCCTCAACTTGTAATTTTGAAACATTAAAAGTTCCTGAGGTTTTAGTTACTTTTATCCAATTAGGAAAGTCTTTAATTTGCCAAGTAACACTATTATCTTTTTTAAGAAAAAGATCTATAAAATAGGAAGTTGAATCACCAATATAAAAGGTCGGTAAACGAAGTTTTCCTGTTGAAGTTGTCAACGTATCTTCAACCGAAATACCAAAAGACTCATTTGAGTCTATTGTTTTTAAATCTATTGAAGGATTATCAAAAACAGGAAGATTTCTAGGTTTCATGTCCATCATTCCATTCCATTTTCTATTGGATAACGAATTATATTTTTTAGTTAAAGCTTCTATTTCCTTATAAGCCTGATGAGATAGCTTTGCATAATTAGAAGCACTTTGTCTTCCTTGTTTTGCATAAATCATTGCTTTATCTCTAAATAAGAATTTCTTATTCATATGAGAGGATGCCTTAACAGGATAACCAACTAATTGTGTAAACGCACTTTTTAAATTTTCAGGTAAGTTTTTTTCAATATGCTCTACTTCTGCTTCAATAGATTCATAAGCATTAATTCGCTTTTGAATTTCATCACCATTACTTAATGTATTGTAAGCTGTATTGTAAATAGGTGTTGTTCTTTCTGTTTGACTCCATCCCATAAATTCTGGTTTACGCTCAAAAGCCAATTGAAAATAATCTTCTCTAATTTTAGTAATGTCTTCTGAAAATTCGTTACCAAAAACACCACCATAAAATTGTTGTTGATGCTCTGTTATGTAAGATGAATTTTGAAATTTATCAGCATCATAAGCCATATCCAAAAACAGTTGCATATTATATTCTAAAGGTTTTATATCGCCAACATTTAAAATCCATATATGTTTGTTGTTTAGATTATAAACTTTCATCATTTCTTCTTGTATTAAATACGGGTTGGTTGAGCTTAGCCACAAATAATCATGCGGTCTTCCCCAATAGGATCCATGGTAGTAAACACCAGCGCCACCAGGACGTTTTTGTTCTTCGGTATTGCTTAATGCACGAATGTATCCATAATTATCATCGGTCCAAACAAGGGTAATATCATCAGGAACTTTAAGTCTGGATTTATATAAATCTAAAACTTCTTTGTAAACGGTTAATGCTTGGGGGATTTCTGTAACATCGTCTTTGATGTGTGTTTTTAATAGATTTCTTTGGTCTTGAATTATACCATCTAAAATTGAAACCGCTTCGTCTTTATCTTTTACGCCTTCCATACCGCTATCATGAACACCACGCATACCCATAGAGTAAATGGCATCAATATTTTTAGCTTCTTTTACCCTTGTTTCCCAATAATTAAGAACATTATCTTTATTGGTTTTGTAATTAAAAGCGCCGTATTTATTTTTATCCCATTCATCTACATTGTTTCTCAACATAGGCTCTGCATGCGATGTACCAATAACAATATTATAATTGCTAGCTACTTTTGCATTATTAGGGTAATAAAAAAAGGCTTTAGTGCTTGGGTGCATTGCTGGCCAAATAGTGTTGGCATTTAAACGAAGTAGCAACTCAAAAATTTTAGAATAGGTTTTCGGACCAATATCACCTGTTTCTGGTTCAAAGGTTTTTGCTGCCCATGGTTGTAAACCCCAATCTTCATCATTTAAAAAAATACCACGATACTTTACGGAAGGTTCTTTACTATAAAAATCATCTTCATTTAAAATGAGTTCTTTGCTATATTTAACAGGGACATCTGCCCACCAATACCAAGGTGATACGCCTATTTTTTTTGAGATGTTAAAAACCCCGTACGCCGTACCTCGTGGGTTTGTTCCTGTAATAATAAAAGCTTTTTTTATTTTTTTTGTTGGATTAGAAATGGTTTTATACAGATAGCTTTCCCATTGATTTTTAAAACCTTCCTGTAGCGTTTCTTCTTTTAAAAAGGTGTTAATTACCGGTGAATCTAAACTTCCGATGACAATCGTGTTTCCATTGGCAGCATTTATTTCGGTAACAACTTTAGGCTTATAATTAGTAACTTTATAAATGTCTTCTGAGAGTAAGTTCGCTATGATAGAATCTAAGGCATTTCCCTTTTCGTAAAGAATTATGGATTTGGTAGTGTTGTTATAAATTTCAAAGGCATTAGAAGTGTCGTTCTTAGAACTAACTCCGTTACTCCACGCCATCAATAACGCCCCTATTGTTAAACTTAATATTAGCCAAAAATATTTCATCTTTTATTTTATAAATTTATCGTTTAACAATTCTAGCTACTTCTTTACGAATGCCACATCATCTATTTGGCAACTACCCCCAGCAGTTGCATTGGCATAAAAACCCACCTCTACTTTTCCGTTTTTTACTTCGATATTTTCTAGCGTAATTGTTAACCAATCTTCTGATTCATTTTTTACAGAATAACTTTTTTGAACACCTCCACTTTCAGCATAAAGCTTTAACTCTTTGAATTTTAGATTGTGCTTAACCTTAGCACTTAAATTGTAAATACCATCCTGCAGGTCGACAAAAGGCGATGATTCTATAATTTGATAAACTTTGCGTTTAAAAGCGACTTTATCTTCTATGTTAAGGCTTTTTTCACCAACAACTGTTTTTCGGTCTTCATTGGTATTGAAATAATTGAGCTGAGGGGATTCAGAATCTCCAACAACCACAACATTACCTTGATAAATATGATTTATCCAACCTGTTATATGTGCCTGAATGGGTTTTACTGGAGATGATATTTTTCTTCGATCTGCTTCAAAACTGGCATTCTTTACATAATTATTATCATTGGCGACTTGCCATTCACCAGTAGTTTCATTTAAGTCCCAAGAATTTAGAGAATTTAAATACGGTGTATTTCCTTCGAAAGACAAGGGCATCCATTGATTATATCCCAAACCATTACCAGCGAAATTTGCCCAACGGTCTCCACAATACACAACGGTTTCCTGCTTTTTACCTTTAACATTTACAAAAAAACCCGTTTGAGTAATATGAGCAAAGTCATCTATACAACCAGGTGTAATAAGCATTTCATTGGTTGGGTTGTAAGGCCCTTTGATATCATCGGCTACAAGGTAATAAGCAAAAGAAGAATCCCATCCGTAAAGGTTCGATGCAAATACATAATATTTTCCGTTGTACTTAAACATACAATTGCCTTCTCGACCTTTACCTTTAAAGATTTGAGTACAATCGAGCAGCGTTACTTTGCCATCTTTAACACCTATTTCTGAAATATAAATTTTATGCCTTCCTTTTCCATAAGAATACACCAGATATGATGTTCCAGTATCGTAATCGGTAAACACGGTTTGGTCACCTGTGTTTGACGTACCTATTCTATCGGTCATATCTAATCGTTGGTGCCACTTAAAAGGACCAGTAGGTTTGTCCGCTATAGTAATCAGTACCTGATTATTATGTTGAACGAACAAAGCGTATTTTTTTAACTCTTTAATATAAGCAACACCCAATCTTCCCATCCAGCCAGTTCTAGGGTAATTCTTATCAATTTCTGCTTTTGTAAGTACGGGCTTTTCCTCTATCCAATTGACTAAATCGGAGGAAGTATAGCATGTTACATCAACAAAATGATTTCGTTCGTGCGTAATGGCTGGATTATTTCTATATAATTCAGCTTCTTCGTAATGCACACCATACCAGTAATATTTTTCTTCACCAGTTTTTTCATCTGCAAATCTAAAAATTCCGCCACCTTGACTGTAAATAGATTCGCCTTCAACAGTACTCCAAAACTGGTCATTTTTAATGTTATTGAGTTGGGCGAAAAGCGATGTACTTGTAACTATGATTAGTAACGTAATATAAAAACGCTTAAGTATGTTTTTTGTATTCTTCATTAATTTAAACTGTTATCGTAAAAAAAAACAAAGTACCACAGTATTACCAAGGTGCCTTATTCTAAGTAAAAATTGAATAGACTAATCTACTATTCTATAAATTTCAGATCCTGCCAACAAAAAACATCCTAAACCATAATCTTCAAAATCTGGAACTTTGTCGTAAGATAATGGCTGCCCATCTTTTGGTTCTTTTCCTGTTGATTGAAGATACCCTAAAAATCCATTGTCATGTAAGCTTTCTTTAATCATGGCATTCCAAGCTTTTTCTATTACTGGCATGTATTTGTCTTTATCTAAAATACCGTTGTTTATTCCGTAAGCTATTCCGTAAACAAATAAAGCGGTTCCAGACGTTTCTTTACCTCCAAAATGTTTTGGATCGTGTAAACTTACATTCCAAAAACCGTCTTTTCTTTGAATTGGAACTAAAGCCTGAGCCATCGATTTTAAATCTATAATATACTGCTCTCTATGTGGTGCATCTTTAGGTATTATTGACAACGTTTTGGCTAAAGCAGCAATTACCCAACCATTACCTCTACTCCAATAGGAATCTTCACCATTTGGTTCTGTATAAGGCGGATCAAAATCTGCATCACGCCACCAAAGTCCATCTATTGGATTGAAAAGTCCGTTATCTCCATGCTTATTTCTTGTGTACATATACATATCGTACATTTTTTCAAAATAACGATTATCCTTTTCTAAAACCCCTAATTTAGCAAACACTGGCATCCCCATTTGTATGGCATCAATCCAAGACCAGTCGTCTAATTGTGGTGTGTTTAACAACATATTTATTGTTGCTTTTGTACTCTTTAATTTTCTTGAATCTGGTTCTAAATTATACAAATCAATATAGGTTTGCGCAGCACAATAATCGTCTGCATTTCGGTTAGCACTTCCGTTTCTAAAACCCCATTTATGAAATTCTGCCCAATCATAAGCATAATCGTAATAAGCTTCTTTTGGATAAATTTCATACAATGCCATGAGTCCTTCATAATACACCCCACGTGTCCAAATATGGCTTGGACGCTCTTTATTGGTTACAATCGTTTTACCTACATCTTGCCATTTATTCATGAAATATTGATTAGCAAGTTGCATTTGTCCAAGTACTTCTTTTCTATCAATAGATTGTGCTATAGACATTGTAACAGATAGAAAAGTAAGAATAAGAATAGATTTTTTCATTTTTTATATAGTTGTGTTTATTTTTTATTTTCATTAAAATTTAAAACAAATTCGTGAATGTGTTTTTTAATTTTTATGCTATCGGCTGTAATATTTTTTAAATTTATATCTTGAATTGGCAATTCTTCTTGACCTAAAATTCTTGAAATAAATTCTACATTTGAAACTTTAATATTTTCAAGATTGACGTTTTTTATAGGTGTAAGTTTTCTTTCTATTGTAGGAACTAAATCTCTCCATTGATATAATACATCAGTTTCAATACCAAGAATTCCTTTATCAACATTTCCAGATGTTATATTACTCATATAAATACCATTTACAAAACCGCCGCGTCTTTCATTGGTTTTAATAAATAGCAAGTGAAACATTTTAGCACCTTCAAGTACATTACAATTGTCCATAAAAATATTCTCTATTCCGCCAGACAATTCACTTCCTATAGCTAATAATTGATGACCGTTTTTAACTGTACAATTTCTTATTACTATATTTTTTGAAGGTGTATTTAATCTCCATGCATCTTGATTTCTACCGGATTTAACGGCAATTGCATCGTCTCCTTGGTCAAAAACACAGTTTTCAATTAACATATTTTGGCTCATTTCCGGATCAACTCCATCATTATTATGGCCGTGAGCATAAACATTTAAATCTCTAATAACAATATTTTTAGAAAGATAAGGGTGAATAGTCCAAAAAGGACTATTGGTAATGGTAATGCCTTCTAAAAGTATATTTTCACTTCGGTTAAATTGAATAAGTTGTGGACGAAAATTAGCACTATCATTTACCATTTGTCTATCGCTAACTGGGCTATTATTAGACGCTAACATATAGAGTCTTTTAAGGTTTTCCATGTGAGCTGTTGGGCGAGCAAACCATTTTTTCCAAACGTCCATTTTGGCTTTTATTTCACCTTTGCCTGTTATAGCTATGTTTTTACATTGGTAAGCATAGATTAATGGCGAGTAATTATAACATTCCATTCCTTCCCAAGTAGTATGCACTGCAGGTAAATAATCAACAGGGTTTTCAGAAAAAAGAAGAACTGCACCTTTGTTTAAATGTAAATTCACATTGCTTTTAAAATGTATTTTTTTTGTAATCCATTCTCCTTCTGGAATTACAACAGTGCCTCCACCAATTTTATTAACTTTTTCAATGGCTTTTTCAATAGCGATAGCATTTTTTTCTTTATCACCTATAATAGCTCCAAATTCTAAAATTGATATTTTTGGACAATCACTAAAATCAGGAATTTTAATTTTTGGCATCTCAAAAGGGGCACTAACTACTATTTCTTGAATCTTAATTCTAGGTTTTTTATCTTCACAACTGTAAAAATTTAAACATATAATAGGAAGAGATATCAAAAGGTATAATCTCTTAATTTGAAAATGTGAATCCATTTTTTTGTATTAAAGTATCTTATTTGAAATCTTCTTTCAATAATTTTAATGACGTTATAGTTACTGGCCCTAAAACACCTGAAGGCATTGGATTCCATTTTGTAGCGTCGAATTTTTGGTAATCTTTATTTACCATATTTATTTCATAGAAATTTTTCCATTCTTCACCTCTTAATTCTTTTGCTCGAATTCTATTTGCTGAAAGGTTTGTAACTTCTATTGTTAATTTATTACTGCCTTCAACAAGTTTACCTATATTAATTTCGAATGGATTTGACCAAAGTGTTCCAATGTATTTATCATTCACCCAAACTTTAGCACTTTCTCTAACATCACCTAGTTTTAAAAGCCAGTTTTTAGCTTCTTTATCTGGATTTTGAAATATAATTTCATATTTAGCGGTTCCTGAAAAATCTTCGGCTTTTTTACTTAAAGTTGTCCATGATTTTAATTCTGAAATAGTAGCCGATTCTGGTAAACTTGGTCCTCCTCTTAAAAATGAAATATTCCAATCGCCTTTTAAATTATGAACAGAATTAGTAACTGTAAAATAATTCCAATCTTCAATATCAGTATTATGACTTGTTTTTAAGAACAAACTCTCCCCCGATTTTATTTGAACCTTAACTAAAGTAACACCATCTTTAATTTTTGTTTCAGATTTACCATAAACAGAGGTGTTAGGATTGAAAATAATAACATTTTCAGATTCTACATTTATAGGAATAAATTGATCAATCGTTTTTGAAATATGATTTACTAAATAGTAAATTTTATTACCATCAACGTCTCTTCTTATATATTTTAAGCCTGTTTCTACTAGTTTTTCTGGTTGAACATGGGCTTCATTTAAATCGGTAAAAATATCTTCTGAAGGATAGATAATAGATTTATTATCTGAAATCATTTTTAGCATGGCTTCATTCTGCTCATTATAATTTTTAAATCCTGGAACCGATTTTGGAAGATTCTGAAAAATAATTTTAGCGCCTTGTTTCTTTAATTCTATTAACTTTTTTAAAGTAGCTAAAGGCATATTTTTTGAAGTAGGAACTATTAACGTTTTGTAACTACCTCCTGGCAATACTATTTTTCCATTTTCAAAAGTGGTCGTTTCAATAAAATTATCTGAAACAAAATCTACTCCATATCCTTTTTCCATAAGACTTTTTGTGGTTTCATAAAAAGGTTGATTATGTAACCACTCATCTAAAGAATGAATTTTAAACTGAAAAAACAGATTGTTATTTAAATACGAATTCCAAACATCATAAATTGGCCAATATAAAAGGTTTTCATTATCAGGATTTCCTGATTGTAGTAACGACTGACAATTAGATATATAAGAGAATAATTGTGATTCATCTTCACCTAATGATAGATTAGGATTAAAATTAACGGATGCATAAAATTTCCACCCTGGCCATTCGGCACGTTTAGGAGAATAGGTGGTTCCGTGTAAAAAGACATGGTTAACACCGTTTAAGAATAAATCTTCAACTTCTGGTTTACATTGTGACAAGGCTACTTTAAAATGATCGCGTAGCCATGTAAACGTTTCTGATGACGTTAAAGGTTTTCCTGAAATATGAGCTGCCGATGATGAAAACTTAAGCATTACAGGATCTGCATCACCTTCTCTAATATCTTCTTTTTCGCGTCGAAGTCCAGGGATATCATAAGGCATAGAGCCAAACGTTTCACATTCTGGAATATCTGCCGAAGCATATAAATCTATCAAATTCCCTGGCGATCCATGAGCTTGCAATCTAGATTTAAAATTATGATTATTGGCCCAATTTGTCCAAGGTTTATCAAACTTAAAAAGTAATAAATTCGACAACGTTTCTCTATAATCACTTTTTACACGATTACCTTCTTCTGTATCTTCTTCACTTAATAATAATGGTAAGTATGGTTTCAAATCATAACCTCTATAATTTTCAAAAGCTTCAAAAAAATCAGGTGTGAAATCAGTTCCATAAACCTCATAACTATCATTAAAAATAGATCTTATTTTTCCATCAAAGCCAACTAAAGCTTTATCAAAAGGTTTTACGTAGCTATTCAATGCTTCTTCAGAATAATGATCTAACGTAAAACCTTTAGCACCAGGCGCTGCTCGTTTAACTTGCTGACCAGTTTTCCCTGTAAAAACAGCATAAATGGTATAATTATCATCTGTCGCTTTCCAATCAATATTATTATTTTTTAATAAAGGTGTTAAATCAATATAAGCACCATTATCACCATAAGCTAATAGGTGATTTAGTTTTGCAGGCTGCCTTTCTTTAGAGTTTTCAACTTTAATTTCTTTCAAAAAAGCATCACCCTTTTTTACTTCATATTTTTGGGTAATTAGTCTTGTGGCAGCAAATTCGGGTGTTACTTGCGGGCCTCCATAAGGCCAACCAGTTCCTAATGTTAAATCAACTTGCATCCCTAAACTATCGGCAACTGCTATAGTGTAATTAAGCATATCCATCCATTTAGGAGACAGGTAGTCAATGAAATTTTCTTCTTCTCCTTTAACTCCATAAATAGGTGCAATTTCAACACCACCAATACCTACTTTTTGTAAATCGATTAAATTTTGTTTTATGTTAACCGAATCTACAGCACTTCCCATCCACCACCATCGTGTCCATGGTTTTTGTTGATTGGTGATTTCAGGAAATAAATTATCATCTGAAATGTTAGTATTTTGTGTTTCTATGCACGAAAACACTAGAATACTTAATACTGTTATAATAAATAAATTCTTTTTTTGCATTATATAAGTTTAGTGGTGTTTTTGTATATCTACAGCATAGATTTGAGATTTCCCTTCAAAATTAGCTCTAAAAATTATTTGTTTTCCATCTGGTGAAAAATGAACGTTTGGTTCTAAATCGTAATTATGGTTTTTCATATTCACCAACTTAGTAGAAACTAAGCTGTCTTCTTTAGGTACAAAATGATATATCCATTGACCGTCTTTTGCATGAGCTACTTGCCCTTCATCGCCTCCGTCGCCAGCAAACGTTTTTAAATCTGGTGATATATTATAATGGATAGACCATTCATCTCGTTTTAACGCATATCGTGTTTCTGCACCTGTATCTAAATGTTTTCCTGCCAAATAAAAGGTTTCTCCTCTAGGAATTTGGAGATCGAACCAGATAGTGTTTCCGTCTGGACTAAAAAACTCATGTCCTGCTATTTCTCTATGTACGGTTCTTTTATGAATAAGCGTTCGCTCTTTTGACGTTATATCTATATTCCAAATTCTATCAACCTTATGCCAAGGCCCTTCATGGCAATACATAAATAAATTAGGATCTGTAGGTGAAAATTGTTCATGATTTAACCAAGCATGTTCATCAAATAATTGTGTTAAATCACCATTAGAAACGTCTATAGTAACAAGTGTTCTTTTCAGCTTAGCTTCATAAATTTTATCGAAAAAATTTCTTTTCTCAGGATTCTTTTTAAATATTTCCTGCTCTTCTTTAGAAGACAACACACCTCCAAGCAATGTTTCATCTGCATTTAAAGTGGCTATAGACCCAACCATATCCTCTGGAAACTTATAAATAAACGCTGTTTTATGAGTATCTATATGTGTCGCAAAAATACTGTCGTTTATTCTATAATATACTTTACGCGTTTTATCGCCTACAATTTCACCTCTCTTGTTTCCTTCTTTATTAGTTATTTGGGCAATCTCTTTTGTCCTTAAGTTAAATGAGAATAATTGCTGACCTTTATTAACGCTTCCGTAAAAAACCATAAGCCATCCTTTATTATCCTTTGTTGGTAAAAAAGGATTGTTATGAAAATAAAAACTTCTATTATCTCTTCCTCTATCTACTAGCTTTTCTATTCTATGACCTGTTTCTGAATCTATCCAAACTTTTGCTAGTGAACTTTCTTTACCTGTTTCCATCACTGGAATGGGTTTTTGATTTAATTGAGAATTAGCGTTGTATTTTGCATTGTTTTCTTTGCATGAAAAATAAAATAAAATAAAGAAGATTAAATATATCTTAGAATCTTTCATGAAAATGTTTTTAGAATCTTTTTGTAAAAATAAAATCTACTATATTAAATCCTATCCTGTAGCATCCTGTTTTGTTTATTTAAATTACTAATAATAAAGTGTTATTAGATAATATACAACTCTAAACTAAGCGTTTTAACCCTGTGTAAATTTAACTTAATTATATATAATTAAGTTGCCGTATTTCTTTATTAAAGTCAAAAATTAAAAAAAGAACAGCTTCTACTTTAGGTGTTAATCTATCAGCAAGAACTTTAAAGGCTCTAGTCATATGCCCTTCAACAGTTTTTATTGAAATATCTAAGTATTCAGATATTTCAGTATGAGTTAAGCCATCTTTTTTATTAAGTATGAAAATTTGTCTGCATTTTGGAGGCAAGTTTTTTATTTCTTCATTTACTAGTTTTATCAATTCATTTAAATCTTCATATTCATTTTCAACCACCAAATCAAGTGCTTCCAAATATTTCTTCTCTAAATAAATTACAGGCTTATTCTTTCTGAATTGATCTATAAACTCGTTATAAACAGATTTATATACGTAATTTTTAATAATAAAATGGGCATTGATATTTTTTCTATTCACCCAAATTTTTACAAATACATTTTGAACAATATCTTCTGCTTTACCTTTATCATTAGTTAATGTAAAAGCATACATGCATAAATTTTTGTAATAACTTTCCATTAAAAAATCATAAGCCTTAGTGTCACCTAATTTCAATTGTTTAGCCAGTATAAGGTTTTTAGTGAAATCCAATTTTTTTATAGTTTTTTGTAAATATATATTCTAACAAATTGAATGCTATCCTGTAGCATCCTGTCCAACTTCTTAATATTTTCAATAAAATTCATTATCTCGTCTATTTTTTTACTAAAAACGTAAATAATCATAAAAAAAAACAAATAAATAGAGGGGTAAGAAAAAATCATACGTAATTAGTAATATAAGCATGTGAAATGAACAACTCTGAAATTCATAAAATAATAGTCAAATTTCTTAATAAGGAAGCATCTTCACATGAATTAGAAGTATTAAATAATTGGTTAGAAATTAAAAAAAACCATACTATATTTAACCGCTTAGTTAAGGTGGAATATATAACAACAGCTTGTATGAGTGATTACGATTTGCAAAAAGCAAAAATAAACATAGGCAAAAAGCTCAAGAAAGCTGAGAAAGTCCGTAAAATGACTTTTTATAAAAGAATGGCGATAGCGGCTTCTTTTGCGCTACTTCTAACGATGAGTTTAATACATGTTAACAAAAAAGAAATAGAAGTTGTAAATACAGAAACTATAGATATTGGCTCTAGTAAAGCAATTCTTACTTTAGAAAATGGGAATCAAGTTCGTCTTGAAAAAGGAAAAACATATAACTCAGAAAAAGTTAGTAGTAATGGAGAACAATTATTATATGCTAAGACACCTGAAGACAAAGGCAAAATAGAAGTTTTATCTTATAATTATTTAGCAATTCCTAGAGGTGGTGAATTCTTTATCAAATTAGCCGATGGAACAAAAGTATGGCTGAATTCAGAATCGAAAATAAAATACCCCACAAAATTTATTAAAGGCCAAACACGTATGGTTGAACTCTTTTATGGTGAAGCTTATTTTGAAGTATCACCTAGTACAAAGCATAATGGTGATGCTTTTAAAGTAGTAACTAAACAACAAGAAATTAATGTTTTAGGAACAGAATTTAATATTAAAGCTTATAATAATGAAGATGTAATTGCAACAACCTTAGTTAATGGTAGTGTTCAAATTAACAGTGGAGAGATAAAGAAAACTATAGAACCTAACCAGCAAACTATAATAAACAATAAAACTCCTAATTCAATAAAAGTTCTAGAAATAGATGCTGCACAAGAAATTGCATGGGTAAAAGGAATATTCTCTTTTAATGAAGAATCTCTAGGAGAAATGATGCAAATATTATCTCGCTGGTATAATGTTGAAGTTGTTTTTGAAACAGCAGAACGAAAAAATTATGTTTTTACAGGAATATTAGAACGCACCAGATCTATCGAAAACATTTTAAAACTCATTGAAGCCACTAGTGAAGAAGATATAAAATTTGAAATTAGTGAAAAAATAATTATAGTGAAATAAAAAAGGAAAAGGCTACACGTTCGAAGGTAATAGCCTGTTTCCATGTTGATTAATTAATTAAAACCAAGTTTAACTAAAACCAAGACAAAATTATGAAAATTAATTTTATTAAGGAGACATCCTGTAAAAAGGATTTACTCCTAAAATCTATTATGAGAACATTTATATTCTTATGTTGTACAATTTCCTTCGCCTTTGGATCTAAAGAGGCTTTTTCGCAGGACACCGAAATCATAATTGATTCGGACAGGACAGTAAACGTCAAACAATTATTTAAGCTTATAAATAAGCAAACTGATTACAAGTTTGTGTATAGGCATGATTTAATTAAGAAAGCACCAGAGTTATCATTAAAAAAAGGAGTTATCAAAGCTGGTGTTTTATTAGATAAGTTTTTAGCACCAATAAATTTCACCTTCGAATTCAGTAAAAATCAAACCGTAATAGTAAAAAGAAAGCCAACTGTTTTAAAAAACGATGGAGATTTATCTTCGACTATAAACATCGTCGCTCAAATTCAAATTAGTGGTACAGTAACAGATGAAAACAATCTACCATTACCTGGAGTAAATATTTTGATTAAAAATACTAACAAAGGAGCACAAACAGATTTTGATGGTCGTTTTACTATCGAAGCTAATAGAGGAGATATTTTAGTATTTTCTTATGTTGGTATGAAAACCACGGAAATTACAATAGATACAAGGTCAAACTACATTGTAATTTTAAAAGAAGATGCGGCCGAATTAAATGAAGTAGTTGTAATAGGTTATGGAACCCAAAAAAAATCAGATGTAACAGGTGCTTTAGTTAACCTTAGTTCAGAAGAATTAATGACACAACCCGTAAATAATGCCTTAGAGGCTTTACAAGGGAAAGCTGCTGGTGTAGACATTACTAGTAGTCAACGTCCCGGAACTGTAGGTTCTATTCGTATTCGTGGTAACCGTTCTTTGTCTGCAAGTAACTCTCCTCTTTACGTTGTAGATGGTGTGCCTTTGTTATCTGATTCTGCTATTGAAACTTTAAATCCAAGAGATATTGAGTCTATTGATGTACTAAAGGATGCTTCGGCTACAGCAATTTATGGTTCCCGTGGAGCTAATGGTGTTATTATTGTTACAACTAAACAAGGTAAATCAGGACAGTTCAGTTTGAATTATTCTGGCACAGTAACAACATCTACTATTGTGGATAGATCACCTTCAATGAGTGCTTCAGATTTTATTGAATTTCGTCGTTGGGCAGCATATAATTTAGACTCAAGCACTTATGCGCATCCAGATTCTCCAACATTAGCAAACGACAATGTTCTTTTTGATAGTGCTTTAGACGGTCAAACCTCTAGAGATAATGTGTTAAAAGGATGGGAAAATGGTACTTGGGATCCTACTAAAGTAACCAATACTGATTGGACAGACTTTGTAACACAAACAGCCATTGCTAGTGAGCATACTATTAGTGCAAGTGGAGGTTCAGAAAAAATTAGAGCTTACGGTTCATTTGGGTATTTAAATAATGAAGGCACACAGAAAGGACAGTATTACGATCGTTATACTGCAAAACTTAGTACTACTATAGACCCAGTTGATTGGTTTACATTGAACGCTTCAATGAATGTGTCATGGAGTGAGCAAGATTATGGCATGTCTACTTTAGGCGGTCGTAGTGGTTCTGTTCCGAATGCTATATACGGTACAGCAAAATCCATTTATAATATTGCAGTTCCATATGACACCAATGGTGATTTAGTTATTAACCCAGGAGGAGAATCTGGTATTTACACCATTGTAAATGAATGGAATAAGAGTACTCAATTATCTCAAACAATGCGTGCATTAGGAAGTTTTTCTGCTACATTCGACATAGGTAAGATTGCCGAACCTTTAGAAGGACTTAGTTATAAAATAAATTTTGGTCCAGATTTTCGTCATTGGAGAGAAGGTGTGTACATTGATGGTACCTCTGCACATAAAATAAATTCAGATGGTAGTGTGGGAACAAACTATGCTAGACTTCAAAATCGTCGTGATTTTTCATGGACTTTAGATAATATTTTAACATTTAATCGCACAATTGCAGATAATCATAAAATTGGTGTTACACTACTTCAAACTGCATCATCTTGGAATATTGAAAATTCATCCATGAGTGCAAACAATATTCCAAAGCCATCCTATTTATGGAACTCTTTTGGTTCTGTAGATATAACTAATGCTGATAATAATGCAGGGATAGGTTCTGGTCTTACAGAACGTCAGCTTAATTCTTATATGGTTCGTTTAAACTATGGTTTTGATAGCCGTTATTTATTAACCTTATCTGGTCGTTGGGATGGAGCATCTCAACTTGCAGAAGGTCATAAATGGGACTTTTTTCCATCAGCAGCATTAGCATGGCGAATGGATCAAGAAGATTTCTTAAGAGATGTGGATTGGGTTAGTAGTTTAAAATTTCGTCTAGGTTTTGGTGTAACAGGTAACTCAGCAGTTAGCCCTTATGCAACAAAAGGAGACATTGCTTCAATCTTTCTTCCCTTTAACGGTTTAAGTAACCAAATTGGTTATACAACTAACGAGCCTTATTATTCTAGAGATCAACTTTTCATGGCTAACCCAGAACTTGGATGGGAAAAAACTACCCAATACAATCTTGGTATTGATTTTAGTTTATTAAATAATCGTATAAGTGGTAGCTTAGATACCTATAGATCGTACACAAACGATTTATTAATGGCTGTTAATATACCTACTTTAACAGGCTTTCCTTCAACCTATGCAAATATTGGTAAAACAAATAATCAAGGAGTTGAGCTTACACTTAATGTAACTCCTATAGAGACTGTAAGTGGGTTTTCTTGGGATTCAAGTTTAAATGTAGCATGGCAAAAAGATGAAATAGAAGAATTAGCCTATGGTAAAAATGATATGGTTGACAATGCATGGTTTATTGGAGAATCTATTAACGTTCGGTACGGGTTTGATAATGAAGGGATCTGGCAAAATACCCCAGAGGATTTAGCTGAAATGGCCTTATGGAATGCTAATGGATATGATTTCACACCTGGTAATGTACGACCAAAAGATCAAGATGGCGATTATGATATGACTGTGAATGATCGTATTATTTTAGGTAACAGTAGTCCTAGATGGACTGTTGGTTGGAATAATTCATTTTCTTATAAAGGTATAGAATTAGGAATAAGCACATATTCTCGTTTAGGGTATATGGCAGATTTAGGAGGTGAAGCTTTAACAGCTCACAGCAATCAACGTGAAATAGATTATTGGACACCAGATAATCCAAACGCAGAATATCAAAAACCAATTCTTGGTCAAGCAACATCTGGTTCTCAAGATGACTTTTCTGGTCTACTTGGATTTAAAAAAGCTGGTTTTATAAAAATCCGAAATATTTCGGTTGGATACAATTTCCCTAAAGAACTTTGTTCTAAAAATGGTTTGAATAATCTAAAAATTTATGTTCAGGCAATCAATCCTGGTAGTATATATCAATCTGTAGATTGGTATGATTTTGACGTTAGTTCATCAATCTTCAACCGTAGTTTTGCTATTGGAATTGACATAGGAATTTAATAAATTATATCAAACTAAAGAAATAACATTAAAAAAATACGAAAATGAATAATATTAAAAATATTGGAATAGGACTTTTGATAATCATGGGGTTATCACTTAGTTCCTGTGCAAAAGATTTTCTTGATGAAGAATTAACAACGCAATATTCAACAGACTATTTTGAAACTCCTGAGGGGCTAGAAGCATTAGCAGTATCCCTTTACGGTAATATTCGTTGGCATTTTGGTTATGAGTGGGCTTATGGCACTACGCTTTATGGAACCGATGAGTTTACAAATGCAAATGATTTAACCAATGAGATGTGGAATACTTATGATAGTCGTTTTGGGCCATTAGGGTCAACTCCAGCCACAGGAGCAGCAAATAATAATGCCACTAACCCGAATGCACTTTGGGATCAAATGTATTATGGTATTGCTTCTTCTAATACTATTATTGCAAATGCCGATAAAATCTCTGATGAAGGAATTCGTAATCGTAGTTTAGCGCATGCGTATTTTTTACGTGGGTATAATTACTATCGTTTAACAGCTCAATATGGAGGTGTTGTTCTTCAAACAGAACCAGCTATTGGTGTTGTGCGCAATTTTGAACGAGCTACTGAAGAAACATGTTGGGAACAGATTATCTCTGATTTCCGTAATGCCTATAATCATTTTGAAGGTGAAATTTATACATATGGTAAAGGAATTACTTGGACAAAAGCTACTGCTGCCCATTTCCTTGCTAAAGCTTTGTTGTTCCGTTCTTCAGAGCGTAATGAATCTTGGAATAGTGCATATAAAGATGCCGATTATACCGAAGCAATCGATGCTTGTACTTATGCCATAAATGCACGTGGACCACTAACTAGTAATTACAGTGATTTATACGCTAATTGGACGGGAATTGATTGTGAAAATGAAGAATTAGATGAAATATTAATGGCTGCTGGCCATAATGCAGATGCATCTACTAGTGGTCGTTTTGGAAATCGGACTTATAATTATTTTACACCTCAATTTTCAAACTTTTCAGGAGGTTGGGTTAAACGTGGTGTATGGATAGGAGGTATGGATTTTCAACGTTGTCGTCCTACAGAATATAGCTACGCTATTTTTGATCATGTGAATGATGCTCGTATGTGGAAAACCTTTAAAACAGTTTATGGAGTTAATAACTTACCAGATTCTAATTTAGGTGTAGAGCCAGGAGATCCAGGTATTGTAATGATTTTGAATACAAAAGATGACAATACTTATAACGCGTATAATTTTGGAGCCTATTTACAAAATCCCGATTGGACAGATGCTAATGGTCGTCTACCAGAATGGAATTTAGGATCTCGTCAAACTGAAACTTCAGGTAGTCTATCAAGTCAAGTAGGTCAATACGTGCCTAATGTTTCAATTTTATATCAAAACGGAGAGTATGTTGCGCCTAACTTTAAGAGCCAGCCCATCTGTAATTTCTTTGCTGGTATTAATAAAACAGATGATGGTTCGCGTTTTGCTGAAAAAGGAGATGCTCACCGTGATGTAACCATGGCACGTCTTGCTGAAACCTATCTTCTAAGAGCAGAATGTTATGTACGCCTAGAACAATATGGCAATGCTATGAGTGATATAAACATTATTAGAGCTCGTGCGCAATGGAAAAATGGAGAAAATCGATCTTTTTATAGTGATGGATCTCAAGCATTTGAGAATAACTCACTAAATACAGGAAGTGCTGCTACAAATTATATAAATTCAAATTTAAATATGAATACCTATTATTTGTCTAACCCAAGTATGCCTGTTACCACTGTAGCTTCCAATTTAACATTAACATCATTTCCTAGTAATTTGCCAGCAGAAGATGAAGCAATTCTTTCTAAAGTTGGCGCTACAAGTGATTATGAACGTGCATTGAATTTTATTCTTAACGAACGCACAAGAGAGATGTTAGGAGAGTGGCAACGCTGGGAAACATTATCTCGAACAGGTACTTTAATAAAAAGAGCAAAAGCTTTTAATCCTGATGCTGTTAATATTACTGCTAATAAACATGAGCTTCGTCCAATTCCACAATCGTTTATTGATGGTTTATTAAATGATGATGGTTCAAACCTATCAGATTCAGAAAAAGCCGCTTGGCAAAATCCAGGTTATTAATAAATAGTATTAAAAGTAAGTTTAATCTTAATTTTAAAAGCGCTATGATAAATTTATCATAGCGCTTTTAAACATTTTTAAATTACAATTATAGCACATAATACTAATAAAACCGTAAACACATATTTATAAATTTAAAAACTAATGCCTAAAAACATATAGGTGATTTTAAAAAATTATTCACCAAAGTAAAATAAAGACACGACAAAAAAATGAGTCAGCAATTATAAAAAATTTATACCAAACCAATTATAAGTATAACACAAATTAAAATAAAACTTCTATTACCAACTACTCTACCCCACTAGCTTTTCAATTCTATGCTTATAGCTTTATAATCTATCCAAACTTTACGGGTAAACTTTCATTACCTATTTATTTACTAGAATTAGTTCATACTTAAATTAAAGTTCTGTACAATTTTCCTCTTTTATAAGTACAATTTTCTATATACAAGAATAGCATTACCTCTTAATTTTGAAAAACCAACACAACTAACAAACTAAACAATTAATAATGAAATATTATTGGCTAATACTTACTTCTCTTTTCCTGTTTTCAATAACAAATCTTAATTCGCAAAACTTCATTGGAAATTTTAAAAAAGTAAGCTCTCAAAAAGAAAATGAAATTATTTTTTTAGCTGAGAATGCTTCTATAATTATAGAATTTTGCACACCCACAATTATTAGAATTAGAACAAGTTGGGTCAATCAGTTTGAACCTAATGAACCTTGGATGGTTTCTAAATATAATTGGGGTCAAGTTAATTACGAATTAAAAGAATCGAAAAACAAAATAGAGGTAACTACAAAAAATATTTTGTTAAGTATCCAGAAAGAACCTTTTACTATTCAAATATTTAATAATCAAGGTATCCTATTGTCATCAGAAATAAACAAAACATCAACCCTAAATCATGGTGCTTTTAAAGAAAACAATACTGTAGGTAGTGTAAAACAATTACAACCAAGCGAACACTTTTTTGGCTTTGGTGAGCGTATGGATTTCTTAGACAGACGTGGAAAAAAAGTAAGGTTAGATGTTGGAAGAGGTATTGGGAGACCTCATATTATTGGTGCTTACAATGTACTGGAAGCCAATTATAGTCCTATTCCCTTCTTTATGAGCACAAAAGGATACGGCATCTTTTTTCATAATGCATATCCAACCACTTGGGATATGGGATCAACTAATTTAAATAATTACAGCTTTAGTGCAGAAGGAGGCGAACTAGATTACTATTTTATTTATGGACCAACGTTTACTAATATTTTAGATGGTTATACATCCATAACAGGAAAGTCACCTTTACTACCAAAATTTGCTTTAGGCCTACAGGTAGGTACTTATAGTGGTGGTACTTGGGGGTATGAAGATAAAACATCTACTGATTATGTAGTTAATCTTGCTAAGAAATTTAGAGACTTACAAATTCCGATGGATGTGTTACATTTAGATTCTACATGGCGCATTTTTGGTGAAAATGGCGGTAAAGGAGCGACCACTTTTGAATGGAGAGATACCTTTAAAAATCCTGAAAAAATGTTTTCAGATTTATACGCTTTAAATTTGAACATGGTAGGCGTACATTTAAGACCAAGATTTGATAATGGCAAAAAACTTCGTCTCCTAGATACTGCAAGAGAAAAAGGATTTGTATACCCTGAGGAAGATAACCCTGGTGAATTTGTTAATTTTTTCGATCAAGAATCAGTTGATTGGTGGTGGGAAAATGGCGTTATGCGTGTAGCAGAACAAGGAGCTATGTTTTTAAAAACAGATGAAGGTAGCGCATTTGGAAGAAAAGCAAACGAAAGTAATAAAACAGGACCTCAAGGAGATAGCATTAAAGCATTACATAACTTATTTCCTATAGCGTATGCAAAGGCTCCTTATGAAAAATTTCAAGAGTTTAATAACATTCGTGGGATGAATCATACTAGAGAAGGTTATGCTGGTATACAACGCTACCCTTTTATTTTTGCTGGTGATTGGCCTAGTGAATGGCAATACTTTGAACCTGTAATAAAAGCAGGATTAAACATAGGACTTTCTGGAGTTGGAAATTGGGCGCATTGTATGGGAGGTTTTGAGCATGTTGCAGACCCCGAATTATATATACGTTGGTGTCAATTTGGGCTACTTAGTCCGTTGTCACACTTATTTGGAATGGAACACCCAAACTATAAAGAGCCTTGGAATTATGGTGAAGATGCATTACGCATTTTCAAGCAATACGATAATATGCGCTATAGCTTAATACCATATCTCTACAGTTATTCTTATGAAATGTATAAAAAAGGTACACCTTTAATGCGTGCATTGGTTTTGTCTAATCAAGATGATGAGAATACTTACAACATTACAAACCAATACATGCTGGGTGAAAATTTAATGATTTGTCCTGTTACTGAAAAAGAAGCAAAAACAAGAGTAGTTTACTTACCAAAAGGTATTTGGACAGATTACTGGACAGGTAAAACTTATAAAGGCAAAGAGCATTATAGCATTTTATGCCCTATAGATAAATTACCTATCTTCATAAAAGAAGGCGCAATAATTCCTACTCAAGAGCCTTTAAATTATATAGGTGAAAAAGAAATAACTCAATTAACATTAAATATTTATCCTAGCAAGTCGAGTGATTTTGTTTTATATGATGATGATGGAAAAAGTTTAGAATATAAAAAAGAAATGGCTAACACCACTCACATTATATCTGAGGTTACAGAAGACCAGATCAAGTTAAAAATAAACAAACCTGTTGGCAATTTTAAAGGAACAGAAATAAGCTATATCGTTAAATTTCATTTAGATAAAAAACCAAAATCTGTTATAATAAACAACGAAAAAAGCTCCTTAACAAAGGATTCTTTTAAAGATAACATCCTAACTATTAACCCTAAAACCACAAATAAATATGACATAATAATTACTATAAAAAAATAATAAAAATCAAAAATTTAGTCTATGAATAGATTAAAACAATCAACTAAACCAAATATTATTAACTCAAACAAATTTTTACATGAAAAACAAAATTATTTTATTAATTAGCGTAATGATGTTTACTTTAATGTACACATCTAGTTATGCTCAAGAAAAAAAAGTGACGGGAACTGTTACAGATGTCTCCAACTTTCCTTTACCTGGCGTGAATGTCATTGTTAAAGGAACACAAAATGGAGCTAGTACAGATTTTGAAGGTGCCTACAGTATTACTGTATCTGCTGGAGAAATATTAGTATTCTCTTATTTAGGCTTTAAAACAATTGAGCAAGTAATAGGGGGAAAAAACTCCTATAACATTTCAATGGAAGAAGATAATTCTGAATTAGATGAAATTGTAGTTGTAGGTTATGGTTCAGTAAAAAGAAAAGATGTAACTGGAGCTGTTGCTTCAATTAAGTCTGAAAGTTTTATTGATGCTTTACCTGTTAGTCCTGAACAACTTTTGCAAGGAAAAATTGCTGGTGTAAACATTGTACAAAGTAGTGGGCAACCTGGAGCATCATCTACAATTAGAATTAGAGGTACAAGTTCAATATCAGCGGGAAATGATCCTCTTTATGTTATAGACGGTGTCCCATTACAATTTGGTAGTGCAAATAACCAAGTTAGAACAGTAACTTCTGGGTCATCACCTTTATCGGAAGAAGCCATAAACCCATTAAGCTTAATAAACCCAGCAGATATTGAAAGTATTGATGTTTTAAAAGATGCATCAGCAACTGCTATTTATGGTTCTAGAGGAGCAAATGGAGTTATTGTTATAACTACAAAAAACAAAGGTAAATATGGAGATTTCTTAACTTACGATTCGTATTTAGGTGTTTCTAGTGTTCCTGAATTACTACCATTCTTATCTGCAGATGAATATAGAGATTATGCAGATAGTAATAATTTACCATACTCTGATTCAGGGGCAAATACTAATTGGCAAAAAGAAGTATTTAGAACTGCTATAACACAAAATCATAACATTTCCTTTGCAGGAGGTTCTAAAATAACAAATGTTACGGGGTCTTTAGGTTATAATAATCAAGAAGGTACTATATTAAATTCTCAGCTTAAAAAATATACAGGAAGGTTAAATGCCAATCATTCTGCTATTGATGATAGACTGAAAATTGGAATAAATTTAACATATGCTAGTATAGATGATCAAAGAGCTGCTGTAAATTCAAACATTGCAGATGAAGGAGGTAACATATTAAAAGATGCACTTCGTTGGGCACCAACATTGCCTGTTAGAAATGATGATGGTAGTTATTACCAAATAGGAGCATTAAGAGTTAATCCTGTTTCTTGGACAGATGTTTCAGACGAAAGTGATACTTCTTTGCTATTAGGGAATTTAAATACATCTTTCGAAATAATAGATGGTTTAAAGTTATCATCTAACATAGGGCATTCAAGCGAAAATGTAAGTAGGTATACAAATATTCCATCAACACATCCAGCTGGTGAAGGACAAGGAGGTACAGCATCTATTAGCAAATATAAAAACTCTAATATATTAGCTGAAACCAACCTTACTTATGATAAGCAAATTAACGATGATAATCATATTACAGTTTTAGCTGGTTATTCTTATCAAAGATTTGTTACAGAAAACACATTTACATCGGCAAATAACTTTGTAGCTGATGCAACACAGTGGAATTTAATCCAATCTGGTTCAATTCAATCAAATACATCTTTTAAAGACGCTAATAGATTGTCTTCATATTATGGCCGTTTAAATTACAAACTTAAAGACAGATATTTACTTACCCTTACTATAAGACGTGATGGTTCAAGCCGATTTGGAGGAAACAATAAATGGGGGACTTTCCCTTCTGGTGCAATCGCTTGGAATGTTGCTGATGAGGATTTTATGTCAGACTCAAAAATTAGTAACTTGAAATTAAGAATTGGTTATGGTGTAACTGGTAATCAAGAAATACCAAACAACTTATACAGAGAACAACTTTCAATAACAGGTTCTGATGTTTATGTTTTTGGTGGACAAGCAATTCCTAGTGTATTGCCTACTAACTTTCAAAATCAAGATTTAAAGTGGGAAGAAACAAGTCAATTAAATTTTGGTGTAGATTTTGGATTATTCGATCAGCGTATAACAGGTTCTCTTGATTATTACTTAAAGAAAACAAACGATTTATTATTACAATTTTCTACAGCAGCACCTTCAGTAGTTTCTACACAATGGGCAAATGTTGGAGAGGTTGAAAATAAAGGTTTTGAATTCAATTTAAATGCAGATATTATAAGTACTGATGATTTTAAATGGTCGACAAACTTAAACTTTGCTACAAATAAAAATGAAGTAATTAGTCTTTCTAATGCTAACTTTCAAAGAGATGAAATAAGAACCTCTAGTGGTTCTGGTGTTGTAGGTAATAATGCGAATACTCAAATAATTAAACCAGGATTACCTTTAAACACATTCTACGGATGGCAATTTACAGGTTATGATGCTGATGGTTTAGAAACGTATCTTGATATAGATGGTACTGATGGTGCAGATGAAGTTGCAATAGGAAATGCAAACCCTGATTGGACATTTGGATTTAATAATACTATTAACTACAAAAGATTAGAGCTATCTATGAATTTTAGAGGCGTTGTAGGTAATGATATATACAACAATACCGCTGCAGAGTTCTCGTATGTTAGTCAAGCACCTGGAGTAAATGTTCTTAAATCTGCATTAAGCACAGGAGCTAGCAGAACACAAACCGCTCAATATTCTTCACAATGGCTAGAAGATGGTAGTTATTTAAGATTAGATAATTTAACTATTGGTTATAACTTTGATGTAGATAAGGTGAGTTTCCTTAAAAAAGCTAGAGTTTACGTAAGTGGAAGCAATTTATTTGTTATTACAGGTTATTCAGGTTTCGATCCAGAAGTTAGAACGAGATCGGTAGGTATAGATTATCTTGTTTATCCAAGACCACGAACTTTCCAAATAGGAACTAGTATAACATTTTAATTAGAAACCTATGAAAAATATAAAGAAACATAGTATGAAAAATATAAAGAAACATAGTATGAAAAATATACAAAAAATAACAAAAAAGCTGAAATTACTTAGCATTAGCTGTTTATTAGTGATTTTATCAGGATGTAGTCTAGAAGAAGACGTATACTCAATATATACACCTGAGACTTTTTATGCAAACGAAACCCAAGTTTTGTCATCGCTTTCAGGTATATATAGAAACTTTGCTCGTACAACAGGTATGGGAGTAGAATATAGATGTTTAGAGTTACCAGGAGACCAAGTAGTAGTTCACGAAAAAATCCAAGGTTGGTGGGGAGGCGCTAACTTTGCAGAATTAATGGAGCACACTTGGACACCAAGTCATAGCTATATTGCAGGAACTTGGGATTCTTATTTCAAAACTGTAGGACAAACTAATGCCCTTATAGCATCATTAGAAGGTTCTGCTTTATCAGAATCTGAAATTGCTGGTCCACTTGCAGAGTTACACTCTTTACGCGCTTATGCATACTTCTTCTTAATGGATTTATTTGGAAATGTTCCTATTTTCACACTTCCAAAAGTAGATGCATTAAACTTACCAGAACAAAATACTAGAAGTCAGGTTTTTGATTTTGTTACTTCAGAACTAATTGCCGCAGCAGCAGATTTACCTACTAAAGCAGAAGCTGGTAGCAGCTATTATGGCAGATTTACTCAAGAAGCAGCCTATGGTTTACTTGCAACGGTTTACCTAAATGCTGAAGTTTATACTGGTACACCTCAATTTGATAAAGCTTATGATTATGCTCAACTGGTAATAGATTCAGGATCTTATCGTTTATTAGATAATTACTTTGATAATTTTGCCTATAATAATGATAATAATGATGAGTTCATATTCGGTGCTGTTTACTCTCCAGACATTGCTGGTGGTGTTGGACATCCTTTAGTACAAAAAGTACTTCCTGGAATTCAAGGTGGTTTATTCGGTTTACCATATACACCTCAAAACGGTTTTGGAACAAGGCCATCAGTTCTTGCTCTATACGAAGATGGAGATGATAGAAAAAACCTTATTATACCTCATGGCGATTTAATAGATCCAAGAAATGGAGAAACTGTTATGGTAGAACGTATAGTTCCAGATCATAATTCTAGCTTATATGACCCAGAAACATCTACTGAAGGCCCTGTGCCTTACACCATAATTCCAGCTACAGGTATTCGTTTACAACCAATGAATGCAGGTTTAAAATGGATTAAATGGGGGTTAGACCCTAATACTAATGGAGGTAATGCTGGTAATGATATTGCTTTTATTAGGTATGCAGATATATTGTTAATTAAAGCTGAAGCATTGGCTAGAGGTGCTAAAGGAGGTACTTTAGAACAGGCTAGAACAATTGTTAATGAAGTAAGATCTAGAAGTTATGGAAGTAATATAGGTGATTTAGCTACTTTAACTTTAGATGATATTTTAGATGAAAGAGGTAGAGAATTAGCTTTTGAAATGCAAAGAAGAAGAGATTTAATTCGTTTTGGTAAATTTGGAGATGCATGGGAGTTTAAAGCAGAGTCAGAAGATTTTAGGACTATTTTTCCTATACCAAAATCAGCACGTGAAGCAAATCCAAAACTAGATCAAAACTTTGGGTATCCTCAATAATTAAAAATAACAAAGTTTAGTTTTTTAATTAAAAAGCCCTAATGAATTATTTATTAGGGCTTTTTATTATCAAGAATAAAAAACTAATTTTAAAAACATATAACATGAAAACAAATTTGTTTTATTCAAAAGGAGTTACTGTAATTTTGTTTTTTTTGCATATAGTCTCTTATTCACAAATAATAGAGGGTGTTGACTATTCTTCAAGGCATAATGTAGATCATACTTTTGATATGGCAGGTAATGATGTGTTTGGTCAACATTTCCCATCTGAAAATTTCACATTTAAAGATAAAGTTACTGGTTTTACTATTAATGCATTAACCACTTCGAGACATTCTAATTCTAAAATGTATCAAACCCATCCGCAATGGACTTCTGATGGAAAGTATATTATTTTCACCTCAAATCGTACTTCAAAAAATGGCAAAGGCGGTAGATTACATTATGCTATTTCTATGGGAAATTTTGAAATTACTCAAGTTACTACAGAAACCAATAGTGGACGAGATTTTCATTTAGGTTGGCATAAAAATGTGGCTTATAAATTTATGGACAACCAGTTAATAGAAATAAATTTAAAAGCTTTACTTTCTGATAGTCAAAATAACAAAATAAAAAAAGCAAAAGATTATGAAAAGTTATTAGCCACTGTCCCTAATAACATTCATCCTTCTGGAATAGGATTAGACGCAAATGAAAATAGCGTATACTTTTCAAGTAAAATAAAAGATGATGTATCTGCCATTTATAAAATAGATTTTAAAAGTGGTAAAACTATAAAGCTTATTGAAGTACCATTCCGCATAGGTCACTTACAAGCAAATCCATATAAAACTGGAGAACTCATGTATTGTTGGGAAACTGGAGGAGACTCTCCACAACGTATGTGGTATTTATCAATTGACAAAGAAGGGAGCGTTAAAAATAGGCCCCTTTATAAAGAAAGAGATAATGATTGGGTCACGCATGAAGTATTTATGGGGCCAGACCATATTCTATTTCATTTAATGGGACATATAGACCGCTTAAAAGAAAATCAAACAGGAATTTATTCTTTAAACATTCGTACCAATAAATTAAAGTTTCATGGGCAAACAGTTGATGGCGGCTATTGGCATTGTAATGCAACTCCAGACAAAAAATGGATTGCAGGAGATACTTTCGATGGGAAATTATACCGAATTAATGCTAATGACCCAAAAGATGTAACGCTATTAACACAAGGACATCGCTTACAAAGTATAAGTCCTTTTTCTAAAGAAGCACATATGCATCAATCTATAAGTCCTGATGGAAAATGGATTCTTTTTAATTCGAGTTTATTTACTAGTAATGATATTATGATAGTACCTATGCTCCCAGAATAATTAAAAACTATATACCATGCAAAAAATTTCAGTTTCATCAACAATTATAAAAACAATTAGTGCATTTATCATTTTATTTATTGGAATAAGCAATAAAACTTATGCACAAGAAGAAACAAATATAGAATTATCTTGGTTAGGAAACAATCAGCCAGATATAACCACAGGAGTAAGTTGGGGGGTGCCATTTAATGAAGGAGAAATAAAATCGGTAAATCAATTAGAATTAATAAACCATACCGGAAACCTATTACCATTGCAACCTTGGAAACTTGCTTATTGGCCTGATGGCTCTTATAAATGGATTGGATTTAGTACCGTAGTAGAATCAAATGCAGGAACAGTTTTTAATCTTAAATCGAATAAAAACCCTAAAAAAAATGAGTTTTCAGTTAAAGTATCAGTTGAAGAAAATGAAAACGCAATACATATAAATACAGGGGTTTTACAATGTGTCATTCCAAAAACAGGAAATCAATTCGTATCCTCTTTAAAAATTAAAGGAAAAGAAATAAGTTCTGGAGGTCAATTGGTTTGTATCATGCAAAATGGCCCTGAAAAAGAAATAGGAGTTCAACCTATAAAAGAAAAATTTACAGGACATATTTCTAAAGTAACTGTTGAGCAAAATGGACCTGTTAGAGCAGTAATTAAAATTGAAGGAACTCATAAATCTGAAAACACAAATAGAGAGTGGTTACCTTTTACTGTAAGACTTTATTTTTATGCAGGACAACAATCTATAAAGTTAATACACACCATTATTTATGATGGTGAACAAGAAAAAGATTTTATAAGAGGCTTAGGAGTAACGTTTGATGTCCCCTTAGTCGAAGAAATACATAATCGACATATAAGGTTTTCGGGAGAAAATAATGGTTTATGGGATGAACCTATACAACCCGTTGTAGGGCGAGGAAAATTGATGAAAGATCGGGAAAGTTTATATCCAACTCAATTAAAAGGAGAACGTATTCCTAATAGAGAGACATTTTCAGAAAGACAACAATTCTTACTCGATAATTGGGCTTCTTGGAACGATTTTAAACTCATGCAAGAAAATGCAGAAGGTTTTAGAATTCAAAAAAGAACAAACGATAAAAGCGTATGGTTGGATGCTGGATTTGGGACTCGCTCACGAGGAATGGTTTTCGCAGGAGATGTTTCAGGTGGGTTGACTTTATGCGTTCGTAATTTTTGGCAATCCTATCCAGCATCATTAGAAGTTAGGGACATGAAAAAAAGTGTCGCTAAAATGAAAGCATGGTTTTGGTCTCCTGATAGTCCGGCAATGGATATGAGACCCTATGATACCATTCCTAATGGGCATGGCCTTATTGCAAGTTATGAAGATGCTCAACCAGGGCACAGCACACCAAAGGGAATCGCTAAAACTAGTGAAATTTTGTTATTTGCGTCGTCAGACGTACCCACATATCAAACCCTAAATACTATTGCTGATTTAGGAAATAATCCCCCTTTACTTACAGTATCTCCAGAATATATACATAGTATTCCTGTTTTTGGAGCATGGAGCTTGCCTGATAGATCAACAAAAGGAAAAGCATGGATAGAAAATCAATTAGATAATGCCTTTAATTATTATCAAAAAGAAATTGAGCAACGTAATTGGTATGGGTTTTGGGATTATGGTGATGTTATGCATGGTTATGACGAAGACAGACATGTCTGGAAGTATGATATTGGTGGTTATGCATGGGATAACACAGAGCTAATGCCTAATATATGGCTTTGGTATAATTACTTGCGTACTGGTAAACAAGATGCTTTTCGCATGGCAGAAGCTATGACAAGGCATACTGGAGAAGTTGATGTGTATCATATGGGGAAATTTAATGGACTTGGATCAAGGCATAATGTAAGACATTGGGGCGGTGGAGCTAAAGAAGTTAGAATTGCTCAAGCAGCTCTAGGCCGTTTTTACTATTATCTTACAACAGACGAACGTACAGGCGATTTAATGCATGACGTCGTTGAAGCTTCAAATACTGCAATTGGAAAATTAGACCCTGTTCGTTTAATTATGGAAAAAAGTCAGTATCCAACGCATGCGAGGTTAGGACCAGATTGGTTTGCTCTTGCTGGTAATTGGATGACCGAATGGGAACGCACAGGAAATAAGGAGTACCGAGAGAAAATTTTAGTTGGTGTAGAAAATTTATCAAAAATGCCATACGGTTTTTACTCTGCTAAAGATGCTGCCTTTGGATATGATCCTAAAACAAATGAATTGTATCAATTAAATAAAGGAGATATTGGTTTTTTACATTTATCTGTTTTAATGGGTGGACCAGAAGTTTCTTTTGAGTTAATGCCTCTTTTAAAAAGCAAAAAATTTAATAATTTATGGCTGCAATTCTCAAAATTATACGGTGCTTCTAAAGATAATATTGAAAAAGAATTTGGTAAAAATGTCGTACTGGGAGATGTTGGCCCTTGGTACGCTAGACTTCCAGCATATTACGCAAATAAAACTGGAGATAAATCTTTTGCAAAAAGAGCTTGGAATGAGTTTTTAGGTTCTGAAGGCAGTAGATATCAATTAAATTATAGTATGTCTCTTTTTGAAGGAGAAGAAACCTTAGAACCCATTTATGAAGTTAAGGGAGTATCAACTAATACAACAGCACAATGGTGCTTAAATGCTATTGAGTTACTTGAATTAGTAGGAGATGATTTCCCCGAAGATCATCCAAGTATTCAAGATAAATAAAAACAACCCATTGTTAGTAAAGTTATAATGTTCAAACAATTAATCTTAACAACTCTATTATGTATAATATCTTATACATTAAATGCACAAGTTCTAAATAAAAAAAGTTTAGGCTATCAAAAGGGTGACCTTTTATTTGAGGATGATTTTGATAAAAATCTTTCTAATTGGAAAGTAGAAACAGATACATTGCGTAATACTAAAATTGAAATTGTAGATGGAAAATTAATAGTTGATGTAGATTGTGGTGCTACTATTTGGCTTAACAAAAAGCTTTCTGGGAATATATTAATAGAATATAAACGTAGAGTGGTAATGAAAGGTGGCAAAAATGATAGACTCTCAGACTTAAACCAATTTTGGATGGCTAATGACCCTGAAAATTCAACTCTTTTTACTAGGAATGGCACGTTTTCCCAATATGACAATTTAGAACTCTATTATTTTGGCATTGGAGGTAACAGAAATACCACATCACGATTTCGAAAGTATTTAGGTAATGGCGAAAGAAACCTGTTTGAAGATTTACGAGAAAATGAATTTCTTTTAAAACCCAACAAAACATATTATATTCAAACTGTTGTTTATAATGGGATAATTAAAGTGTTTGTAGATAATAAGGAATACTTCTCTTTTCTGGATGAAAACCCACTAAAAAATGGCTATTTTGGTTTTAGAACCACGGAATCAAGACATGAAATTGACAATTTAAAAATATATAGTTTAAAATAATTCGCATTAAAATTAGTAATGAAAAGCATAGCAATTAAACAGAGTATTTTTTTTAATATTACAGCAAAATTTTTAGGACTCTTAATGTGTTTATGTGTTGGAACTCAATCTTTTTCGCAAGACACGAGAAACTTCCAAGTTTTTCAATTTCCAGCCCATAAAATTCCTAGAATTGATGGGGATTCTGAAGATTGGAACATCGTACCAGAACATTATACCGTAGGTATGGATCAATTATGGGAAGACAGCGGGAAACATGCTAAAGCAGATGCTAAAAACTTAGATGTAAGTGTGAAAGTAGGTTGGGTAAAAGGTTTAAATAGGCTGTATATTTTATATGAAGCCTATGATGATTATTGGGATTTTTCCTTGTCAGGATTACATAACGACACCTTCGAGTTAATTGTTGATGCAGATTTATCTGGAGGTCCTTTTATTGACCGATTTCACCCCAATAAAAATGTAGAAAAAATGGATGCCTATTTTTCTTTTCATGGTGTTCATGCACAGAACTACCATATTTTCACACCACCCAAAGAAAAAGATTGGACTATGGTTTGGGGAAGTCAACCTTGGATTAAAGATTTACCCTATGCCAATACCGCTTATAACTACAGTTTTAAACCAGGTGAAGGCGGAAAATTGATTCTGGAATTTTGGATAACTCCTTTTGATTATGCTGGAAATAACCCAGACAGAGCTATTCAATCTATTTTAAAAGAACATAATAATATTGGTTTATGTTGGGCAATAATTGATTACGATGATGTAAACAAAAAGCAGAATAACGGCTTTTGGAATCTATCCAAAGAACATACAATGTACGGGAATGCAAGTTATAGTTTACCTTTTAAATTGATGCCATTAGAACCCGAATTCGTAAAAGCCATAGAAGCAAAATGGACTTTTAAAACGGTAGATATGAGTATGCGAACCGTTGCCTTTATAGACCAATCCATTGGGGACATAAACACATGGAAATGGGATTTTGGAGACGGTGAAACATCTTCCAATAAAAATCCAATCCATCAATATAAAGAAACAGGACTATATGTTGTAGTCCTAGAAATAGAAGGGTCAAAAGGAACATCTAAATTATCGAAAGTTTGGGATGTTGCTGTAAAATAATAGTTGTCACTTCGAGTGAATTTATGAAGCAGAACATAGCAAATTTGTATCGAGAAGCACTGCAAGTCATAGCAACTATAAAATTGTCTTTTAGTTAATAAGACAATTAGTAATCAAGATGTCAGTCCGAGCCTCTTGAGGACATTTGATTAATAATTGATAATTAAAACAATAACAAGTTAAAAGCATGAAAAGCACCCATAACTAAAAACGAAGAAATACATGAAAATAAAACGAAGTACACTACTAATTATAACACTATGTTTTTTTGCTTGTAAAAGCGATAAAAAAGCCCCCTTAACAGCAATTATTTTGACCAATACTGCCGATTTTGAATTAACGGATAAACCTATTTCTATAACAAGAAACCGTATTTCTAAAGCAGCTGAAAATAGTTATCCATTACTAATTGCTGGTTCTGATACGATACCCGCTCAACTTAACGATTTAGATGGAGATGGTGCATGGGATGAACTATTTTTAGTTGCCAATTTTTCGGCTAATGAGAAAAAAACGCTAACACTTAAATGGATTAAGCAAGCGCCCAATTATTTGGTAAGAACAAGTGCGCGATTTGGAAAAAGAACTTCGGCAACAACACCAGTACAAGCGCAGACTTCTGAAACAATGCTAGCCAACGAATTACCAAAAAGTTTGGGGTATCAACAATATCAAACCGATGGCCCTTCTTGGGAAAATGATAAAGTTGGTTTTAGACATTATTTGGATGGAAGAAATGCAAAAGACCTCTTTGGTAAAAAGAAGTCGACCATATCACCAGAAAGTGTAGGCATTAATGCTGAAGGCGCTGTAGAAGATAACTATCACGTTATGGAAGATTGGGGTAGAGATATTTTATCGGTAGGAAACTCAGTTGGTTTAGGCGGTTATGCGCTCGTGACAGACACCGAATTAATGCGATTGGGTGTTACCGTAGATGATTCTATAAACAACATCGAAAAAACAACATTTAAAATATCTACCGAAGGTCCTGTAAAGTCTGTTTTAAACTATACCTATCAAAATTGGAAGCCCAATGCAGGTGACAGAAGTTATTTGGTAGAAGAAAACACAACTATTTTTCCAGGACTATATGGCTATAAAAACACGGTATCTATTTCTGGTCTTCAAGGCGACGAAAATTTAGCAGTAGGTTTAGTAAATATTAATAACGACCGACCTTTATCTGTAATTGATGAGAACGAAAACTATGTGGTGCTTTACACGCACGATAAGCAAACCTATAATAAAGAATGGTGGCTGGGAATGGCACTTATTGTCCCTAAAGACCAATATTTAGGATATATAGAAGCTCCAAAAACAGGAAACCTTTCCAATACATTTTTAGCAAAACTTAAAATTAAAGACAAACAACCTATAAGCTATTATGCTATAGCTGGATGGGAGCTTAGTGATAAGCGTTTTATTAACCAAACCTATTTTGCAGACTATTTAAAACAACTAACCAACCAACTTTCGGCAGAAGTAGAAATAACAATAACCAACTAAATAAACACTAAAAATGAACATAAAGAAATTTACAAATAGCACAAGGCACATAAAAAATGTAATTTTTGTAGCATTAACACTATTAGCATCCTGTACAACTCCCATTAAAAAAGAAATACAAGGAGCGCCTCAAAATGATGCAAATGCACCATTACACGCACTACAACCAGACTATCCAACACCTTATATTGTTCCTCAAAAAGAAAATATAAAAAAGGTATTAGATAGAGTTTACAACTTTCTAGAAGAAAATAGCGCTAGTAAAATTATAAATACCACCACTAAAGCAGAAATAACAGATTATAAAAAAAAGAATGTAGATATTACTTTTGAGCCTGGAGCTTTTAGACTTACAAGTTATGAATGGGGAGTTACCTATGCAGGAATGCTATTAGCTTCTAAAGCTACGGGAGAAGACTATTATGCAGATTATTCAAACAAGCGAATAAAATTAATAGCAGATATAGCAGAAAATTATCCTGCGAAAAACATTAAAGATCCCGATATGCTTAAAACGCTTAATCCAGAAGCATTAGATTTTGCTGGAGCACTTTGTGCTGCATTTATAAAAGCAAAACAAGATGGATTAAAAACAGATGTAGATCCGTTAATCAATAATTATATTGACTTTATTAGCAATAAACAATTTAGATTAAAAGATGGGACGTTAGCCAGAAACAGACCACAAGACAACACCTTGTGGATTGATGATATATTTATGAGTGTACCAGCACTTGCTCAAATGGGTAATTACACAGGAGATGTTAAATATTTTGATGATGCAGTTAACCAAGTAAAAGGCTTTTCTAAAAGAATGTTTAATAAAGAGAAAGGTGTCTTTATGCATGGTTGGGTAGAATCTATGGATGTACATCCTCAATTTCACTGGGGACGTGCAAATGGATGGGCAGTTATGGCAATGGTAGAATTATTAGAAGTATTACCTAAAGATCATCCAGGATATTCAGACGTACTTTCTCAATTACAGGCTCATATTGCAGGCTTAGTTAAATATCAAGACGGAACAGGCTTTTGGCATCAACTTTTAGATAGAAGTGATTCATACCTAGAAACTTCAGCAACTGCCATTTACACTTACTCTATAGCAAGAGCTATAAATAGAGGATACATAAACAAAATGGCATACGCACCAGCTGTATTACTTGGGTGGAATGCTGTGGCATCAAAAGTAAATAATAAAGGCCAAGTTGAGGGAACTTGTGTAGGCACAGGTATGGCATTCGATCCTGCATTTTATTATTACAGACCTATTAATGTTTTCGCTGCTCATGGTTATGGCCCTGTTCTACTTGCTGGAGCAGAAATAATTTTATTATTAAAAGATAATGAGTTTGAAATGAATGACAGTTCTTTACAATTGAAAGTTAATAAGTAATATAATTTAAAAAAAAATGCGATATAAAAGGTTTCTAATTAGTTTTTTGCCTATAATTTCCTTTTTAAGTCTACTCTCTTGTAAAGAAGATGAAGTAAAAGAAATAAAACAAAAGCCTCCAAATATTTTAATAATTATAGCAGATGATGCTGGTTGGAATGATGTAGGCTATAATGGTTCAGAAATTAATACACCTAACATTGATTGGTTAGCAAAAAAAGGGGTAGAGCTAAATAGGTTTTATGCTAATCCTACGTGTTCGCCATCACGAGTTTCACTTTTAACAGGAATACCATCCAGTAGATTAGGTATTGTAGCTCCTATTAGCGGGAAAAGTAAATGGAGTTTACCCGATTCTATTACAACACTTCCTCAGGCTTTAAAAAAGCAAAATTATCAAAGTGCATTATTTGGTAAATGGCATTTAGGCTTAAATATTTCTAGCGGACCAAATGCTTACGGCTTCGATTATTCTTATGGGTTTCTTCATGGCCAAATAAACCAATACACTCATAAATATAAAAATGGTGATTCAAGCTGGTATAGAAATAGCGAATTTATTGAAGAAGAAGGACATGCCACCGATTTAATAACCAAAGAAACTATTGATTGGTTAACGAATAAACGAGATTCTTCAAAAAACTTCTATATTCAATTAGCTTATAGCGCACCACATTTCCCTTTACAAGAAGAAGATACATGGAAAACACCTTATTTAGAAACGATTAAAGACAATTCTCGCAGAGATTTTGCAGCAGCTATGACTCACATGGATAATAGTATTGGAATGGTTTTAGAAACTTTAAAACAGCAAGATTTAGAAGAAAACACCTTAGTTATTTTTATGAGTGATAATGGTGCCATGGAAAACTGGTATCCCGTAGATCAATACGATGGAAAACTTGGTCCAAATCCTGTTTTGGGAAGTAATATGCCTTTGAGAGATTGGAAAACATCTAACTACGAAGGTGCTATTAGAGTCCCTGCTATTATGTATTGGAAAAATAAATTATCCTCACAAATAAATACTAACTATATTTGTGTTACTGATATTATGCCAACTATCCTTTCTCTTTCTGGGGCTGAAATTCCTAAAAATGTTGAAGGCATAAATATATGGCCTTCTATTTTAGATGCTAATGAACCAACAAACCATGATATATATGTTAGAGGGCATATACAAGAAAGTATCATTCACCAACCATGGAAATTAGTTAGACAACGTAATAATAAAAATAAACCAACCATTTACCAATTATTTAATATAGAATTAGACCCTGAAGAAAAGAATAATGTAATAGACATACATCCTACCGTTCTAGCAGAAATGACGTTATTAATTGAAGAACAATTTGCAAAAGATAATAAACACGTAAACGTTGGGTTTAATTAAGGTGGATATTAAATTAAAAATAAATATTTTAATAATGAAAAAACAGTACTATAGAAATGCTTTTAAAATGAAACTAAAAGCAGGTTTTGAAGAAGAATATAAAAAAAGACATGATGAGATTTGGCCAGAATTAAAATCATTACTCTCTGAAACAGGAATTCAAGATTATAGTATTTTTCTAGATGAAGAAACCTTAACACTTTTTGCGGTTCAAAAAATTAGTGCAGATTTTGATGAAGACTTTTTACCAAATCATCCAATTGTAAAAAAATGGTGGGCATTTATGGCAGATATTATGGAAACTAACCCTGATAATTCACCTAAAGCAAGTTCTTTAAAAGAAGTGTTTTATTTAAATTAATCATTTGTGTTTTCTATATGTAGCGAATCTACTCGATGTTCTAGTTGATACGCTTTTGGTGATGTTCCAAAATATTTTTTAAATATTTTGGAAAAGTAATTCGTATCGTTAAACCCGCTAATCAAACCAATTTCAGAAATAGTATAATTGGTGTTTTTTAATAATAACGCTGCTTTTTTCATTTGTATGGTACTAATAAACTTATGAGGTGTTTCTCCTGTTATATCCTTCATTTTTTTATAAAAAATGGTTCTACTTAACCCCATTTTAGACGTAATATTATTAACTCCAAAATCAGCTTCACCTATACTTTCTTCTATTATTTGTTTAACTTTTTCAATGAAATTTTTATCCTCATCAGAATTCGTTAATATATTTAAAGACAATTCTGGGTTCTTGCTAAAACTTTGAATTATTATATTTCTTTGTGAAATTAGTGCCTCTATTTTTAATTTTAAATATTTAAAATTAAACGGTTTTGTAATATAATCATCGGCTCCAATTTTGATGCCTTCTATTTGTTTCTGTTCTGATGAATTAGCTGTTAAAAGAATTATTGGAATGTGACAGGTATTAAAATTTTCTCTTAATAACCTGATAGTTTCTATACCATCCATTACAGGCATCATATAATCACAAACTATAATATCTGGAATTTCTTTAATAGCTTTTTCTAACCCTTCTCTTCCATTTGATGCAGAAAAAACTTTAAACGATTGTTTAAACTTCTTGCTCAAATACTCTCGCATGCTTGTATTGTCTTCAATAATTAATATAGAATATAATTGATCTTTACCTAAGCTATCATCCATACTTATATCGTCTAATATGCTAGGTTCTTGGATATTTATCTCTTTGTATTCTTCTTTTATTTCAATTTTATCTTGAGAATAATATTTTTTATTAATTGGCAAATTAATTGTAAAGCAAGTTCCAATGTTTAAAACACTATCTACTTCAATGGTACCATTATGTGTATTAACAAGTTCTTTTACATAGAACAACCCAATACCCGAGCTATTTTCACTTTTATAAAAACGTTCGAATAAGTTTTTTTGATCATCTTCAGAAATCCCAATACCTTGATCTTTAATCCTAATTTTCACAAAATCGTTATGCTTTTTAAAATCAACTAAAATTTTAATTTTTTTATTTTCTGGAGTAAATTTAACGGCGTTTGATATAAGGTTATAAATAACTTTTTTCATCATTTTTACATCCATATAACCATACATTTCTTTTTCTTTAGAAATAAATACTAACTCTATATGCTCTTTATTTGCTAATGGTAAAAACTGAGAATGAATATTTTTAATAAAATTTACAATATCTGTGTTTACCAAATACAGTTTCTTTTTATTTTCTCTAATTTTTCTAAAATCAAGAATTTGCTCAACTAAATTTAATAAATAATTAGTGTGTTTTTGAATTTGCTTTGTACTAGATTTGGTTTGTTTAGACACCTTTTCATCATCTATTATATCTTCTAAATGACATGAAATTAAAGCTAATGGCGTTTTAAATTCATGAGATATATTGGTGTAATAGATTAATTTTTTTTCATTTAATTTATCTGTAAATAAAACTTCATGCTTTGCAGAAATCTGCCTTTTATAAAGATATAGAAAACTATAAAATATAATTCCGAATAATACTGACACAATAAAATATCCTAAATACGATTTTAAAAATGGAGGTGTTATATTCACATTAAATTTAAGTATGTCAGCTAACTCTACACCATCACTGTTTGTTGCCTTTAATAAAAAAGTATACTTTCCGTGTGGTAAATTTTGATAAATTGCCGTATTGCTAGTTAATGGAGTACTCCATTTTTCATCAAAATTATCTAGTTTATATGAATATTGTATTTTTTCTGGTTTTTTGTAATCTAAAACAGAAAAATCAAATCGTATAGTATTTTGCATGTATGATAATTTTACGCCATTTTCATACTCAATATTCTTATCAATAATATTAGACTTTCTGGGAAGTTCTTCATTTCCATTTACAAAGAATTTAGACAATACAATAGGATAAGTGGTAGTATCCTTTATAATATATTTAGGGTTAAAAGTTAAAAACCCTTTGTGGTGACCAAAAAGCATATCACCATTACTCAATTTAGAAACACATCCTTCTGTAAAATAGTTTAATCCATATTCTCTTTCAACAAAAAAATTTTCAAATTTCTCTTCTTTTGGGTAGTATTTATTAAGTCCTAAACTGGTACTAATCCATATATTTTTTTCTAAATCTTCTTCCATTGCAAAAACTTTATTTGAAGACAATCCTCTTGAAACATCAAAATATGACCATTTAAAAATCTTGTCTTTTATATTGTAATTGCTAAGAACATTAAGTCCCCCACCCATAGTAGAGACATAAATATTTTTATTTGAAGCTTGAAAAATATGATCTACAGAGTTATAACTTAACGTAGTAATGTCTTCTTTTTTATTTTCAAATGAAATAAATTTTTTATTAGGTGCATTTAATTCGTCTGCTGTCAGCAAGTTTAATCCATGTGATGTGCCAACCCACAAATTATCATCATAGTCAATAAATAGATAACGTACAAAATCACTTATTAGCTGGTTAGAATGCACTCCTTGACTATATGTTACTATTTGGGGAGAAGAAAATGGATTTGATAAAAGAGCTAGCCCAAAACCATAAGACCCTAACCAATAATTTTTATTTTTATCTTGAACTATAGAATATATGTCATTTAAAGCGCTAGATTCATTAACATCAAAATGTACTATTTCTAAATCTTTTGGAGGTGTGTTTATAGCATCTTTTAATACAAATACGCCCTTTCCTTTTCCTTTTGTACCTACCCATAAATTATCGTCTTGGTCAATATAAAGGCTATATACATTAATATCTTTTAACTTCTGTTTATTGCTATTAGAAAGATCATCTGGAAATGTATATTTAATCTTGTAATTTTCATAACAAAATATTTTACCGCCTATACTTCCTAGCCATAAATTTCCTTTTCGATCTTCAACAGATGTTCGTATTTCATTTTCAAAAACATTATTTGGAGTCTTAATTGGTCGATGCCAAATAAAATTATCCTTTAAAATATTAATTTTGTTTACACCTCCATACATCGTTCCTACCCATAAATTCTTTGAAGAGTCTTCAAAAAGTGTCAACACTCTATCTGATGAAATATTGCCTATTTTTTCTTCATTAGCTTTGTAATTTATAAATTCATTTTCATGTCTATTATAAAGAAAAAGTCCCCCGCCATAAACACCTATCCACAGATTTTTATTACTATCCTCAAGTATTTTTAGCCTATCATTAATGCCTGAAAACTTTCTTTCTTTAGCGTTTAAATCATAATATTTTATTGTTTTAGATTTATGAGAGTATTTAAATATCCCTCTTTCTTCTGCAACTAACCATGTATTATTAAAAGAATCACTATAAAACTCAGAAACACCATTATAATTTTCGTTATAAATTGGTTTAATAAGATTGTTCTGAATATCAAACTCAAAAAGAAGTTTGCTTGAGCCTAAAAGGACTGCTTTCGAATTTAATTGAAATACTTTTAAAATAGGTGTATTTACAAATTCACTATTTAAATCATCGAAAGTATTAAACGTTTTGTCTTGCAAAGAATAATTATAAATACCATCAGATTGTGTACCAAACCAGATGTTATTTTCAAAAGTATTAAAACAAATAAATTTTTTATTTTTAAAATAAGTATTAATATTTCTACCTTGATTAGAAAAATTTATTCTCACTAAACCTGTTTCTGTCCCTATCCATATGTTTTCTTGTTTATCTTCAAAAACAAAATGGACAATATTATTTTCAAATCCGTTTTCTTTATTAAAAATAGTTGCTTGTAAATTTCCCTTATCATCAATATACTTTATTCTGGCACAACCATGATTACCCCAAACCCACATATCCCCATTTGAAAAAATTTTAAAATCTTTAATTAGAATTTCTTTATTAAGTACCTGCCTATGCAAGTTTAAAACTTCATTTGTAATAGGGTTAACCCGATGCATATTATTACTATCGGACCAACACCAAATAAAACCTTTCTTATCTTCTTTTATTTTTACAATACGGCTAATGTTTAAACTTGTAGTATCACCTGGTATTGAATAATAATTTTTAAAACTATTACCATCAAATCTACTAAGTCCATTTAGTGTTCCAAGCCACAGATATCCTTGATGATCTTGAATAATATCGCTAACAGAATTATCTGGTAATCCATTTTTAATATCAAGTTTATCAATTTGAATATTTTGAGAACTTAATGTTAAGCTTAGTAATAGATATATAAACGATAATTTTTGCTTCATATTGATAGAAAATATTTTATAAGACAAACTAAATTATAACTACGAATTACTAAAAACAATAACAAATTACTAAAAATAACACAATCTCTTAAATAGTTACCTTAAATTATTCATTGATATAAACACATCCTCTCAACCCAATTTCTTTATGACTTTTCAGTATTTGTGCAAAAGTTTTCGCAGTAAAAGTTGCGCCTTCTAAACTAGTATGTGTGTGATCTTTTGGAAAAAATGCCTTAACTTTTTCTTTTCCTAATTCTTGATACTTTTCTGCAACAGCATGGCTTAAATCAATAAAAACAGCATCTTCTACTTCCGCTGCTTCTTTTGACCACTTTATATAAGTATTATGTCTTTGCTCCACTACACCATTGGGCCATTCATTTCTAGGTGTTAAACTTAAAATAACAGGAATCGCTCCTTTTTCTTTAGTTTCTCTAATCATTTTTTTCATATACCAACCATAAGTATGTACGGTTTCTGTAATACTATCTCGAACAACATCTTGTGTTTCATCTCCCATACCTTTTAAAGATCCTCTGTATTTCTTTTTATCAATATTTCCTGCATCATTATGTCCAAATTGAATAAAAACAACATCATCTTTTTGAAATTCTTTTTTAGCTGCATCCCACAAACCTTCAAATTCAAAAGTTCTAGTACTTCTACCTCCTCTTGCTTTGTTAATAACATTTACTTGCATAGTGTCACAAAATTGAGGAAAAACCATCCCCCAACCTATAGCATTAGGATTACTACTATTTGCCATTGTTGAATCTCCTATTAAAAAAATATTTTTATTTTTTGGTAATACAACTTTAGGATTTTCAAGAATATATTCCTTTAAAGGATTGCTTGTTTGCCATAATTCATCAGCAATAATTGAAGCAGCCATTACTGCTCCTTTTGCTGATGTATGTGTGTGATCGCGTTTATAAAAATAAGTCTCTGTTACATTACTTTCTCCTAAGGACTCCATTTTAAGTGCCATTTTATCATTTAAATCAACAAAAGTCACCTCATTTCTTTCTGCAATTTGTTTTGCCCACAAACCATAAGATGTATTATTTCTTGGCACGTTACCATTCTTCCAATCATTTCTTGGAATAGGAGACATAATTATTGGAATAGCTCCTTTTGATTTAGCATCTTTTACAATTTTTTCTATATACCAACCATAACTATGTACAATTTCATGATCGCCAGTAATCATATTATCAATCTCTTCTGTTTCATCTCCAACACCTTTTATAGTGCCTCTTGCTCTAATAGTATCATTTACAGGACCATTATCATTATGTCCAAATTGAATTAATACATAATCCCCTTTTTTAAATTTGTTATTTACAGCATCCCACAACCCTAATTTTTGGTATGTTCTGCTACTTGTACCTCCTAAAGCATGATTTTCTACGTTTACTTTTGATGAATCTAAAAACTGCCCCATAAAATCACCCCATCCCCAAAGGCCACTGTAACCATCTCCTTTTCCGTTTTTTACTGTAGAATCACCTACAGTATAAACCGTTGGTTTTACTATATTTTGTTGTGCACAATTTGAAAATAAAACTGTAAAAAATAGAATAGTTAAAAGTTGTAATGCTTTCATAAATAAATTATAATGTTGAATTAATTATCTCTAAAATCGAACCACAGTGTCATAGGTATACCTTCATCGCCACTTTTAATTCTAATATTGGTTGGCTGACTTTCTGGACCTTGATGCTCTAAAGGCTTAAAGGCTCTCATTGCAGGTATCTCATACATAAATGAAATATTTCCTTCTGGGAATTTTGGCTGAGGAAACGTTTTTGATATGGCTTTTTTAGGAAGATCTGGTGTAAATAACCTTAAAAACAGCTTATCATTTTCACTAAAAAACTTAAAATTCCCGTTTTTAGTTTTAAGATTTCCTGCAATAAAATTAGCATGATACCCTTTAAATTCAGGATACACTAAATTTTCAAAACTCTCTCCTGTTATTGTTTTATTATAATCTTTCTCCCAAAGACCAAGCGTTGTTCCTTTAATTCTGTTTTTCCATACGTGATAAGGCCCATTCCCAATCCATTTCATACCTTCAACACCTTCTTCAGGGAAATCAAACGTAATACCAAATTTATCAATAGCGCCTTCAAAAAACGCACCATCAAAACCATTGGTTCTTCCTGCGTTTTTTAACAAGATTAACTCCAACTTTAATCTTCCGTCATTAAAAAGTGTCCATTTTGCAGAATGAATACCTCCTGAATATTTAACATTACAAATGGCTGCTTCTTCATTTTCTTCAACAGTAACGTCTTCTACTTCGGCTTTCATACCAATGGGTTTTGGTCCATTTACAAAGGGCACGTTACCGTTTTTATTTTCAATACTTATAATTTCACCAGAAGTAGCACTTAACTTTACAGAAATACTTTTACTTTTTAAAAGTACTTCATTATTCAACTTTAAAGCTTTAGCCGACTTTTTAACTTTTTCTTTAGCCATAAACTTGTTTGCTAAATAAGGTGCACGATGAATTGGCCACGACCAAGTATAAATTTCTCTACCATGTTTATCATGTGCCGTAATTTCTAACCAATCGCCTTCAAAGAAATTCCCTGGAATATCAAAATGAATTTTGCTAGTTTCTCCAGGTTCTACACTTTCTATTGAAATTGGTTTTGATGCAATTACTTCTGCTTTTTCATCAGTATATAAAATACTTTCATTGGCTTTTAAAACGCGATATTCTAATTTACAATCTTTAAGATTTGTATAAATGTATTCGTTTGTAATTAAAAATGATCCATCAAATTTGGGTGTTATTAGTTTTGATTCAAATTGAATAGGCGACCATACGTCTTTCACTGTAAAGAAACTACCTTCCTTTTCTCTATGAGGTCCTAAAACACCATCGGCAGCTAAATTTCCTTTAGAATCATATTTTTGTTCACCCGTCCAATCGCTTCTTAAAACGGCTTCATCAAGCATTGCCCAAATAAAACCACCTGCAAACAACGGACTTTGTTTATAACGTTTCCAAAAATCATCTAATCCTGCTCCAATACCATTATCATAGGTTCCGTGCATAAATTCCGTTGGAAAAAACACATTTTCACCATTATTAAAACGATGCATTCCTGTTAAATATGTTGGGTAATGGTGCGTATCCCAACCATTAAAATCTGACCATGGGTGAATAACAATTCTTTTTTGCGGATCGTAATCATGAAAAACATGATCTATTTCGTAATTCCATCCGCCTTCATTACCATGATCCCAAATAATTACAGATGGATGATTCACATCTCTTTGTACCGTTTCACGAATTAAATTAGTACCTGTTTTTGTATCGTATCCATTTTGCCAACCAGCTACTTCATTTAAAACAAACAAACCTAAAGAGTCACAAACTTCTAAAAAATGCGAATCTGGAGGATAATGAAAACGAACTGCATTCATATTCATATCCTTAAGTAAATTAACATCTAATTCACTAATGGTTTTATCTGTACTTCTACCTGATTCTGGCCAAATGGTATGTCTGTTAATACCTTTCATGATAATTTTTTTACCATTAACATAAATACCATCTTTTTTAAGAAATTCTAGAGTTCTAAAGCCAATTTTGGTTTTAGAGGTATGAAGTGTTTCCCCGTTATTTTTAAGTGATAATGTTAACGTATATAAAAAAGGGGATTCTGGGTTCCATGCGTTTACGTTATCCCATTTGGCTTCAATAGTTTGAAAAGCATCATTACTTTTTAAAGAAATTGTAACAGTCTTAAATGTTTCATGACTACCAATAGGACTTATATTCGCTTCAATTATTGAGTTTTCTGGAACATTTTTCAAATTTAAATCAGCTCTAAGAGAGCCATCCATTTTAGCATCAACAGCAACATGTTCTATAAAAGATTTAGGAGAAACCTCCAACCAAACGGGGCGATAAATACCGCCGAATAACCACCAGTCTGTTTTTCGTTCTGCATTGTTTACAGACCCATTACTTGAGTGTTTAGATACATGAGCCTCTAAAAGATTTTCTTCACCATAATTTACCAATGACGAAATATCATATTTGAATTCATAAAAACCTCCTTGATGTATGTCTCCTGCCGATTTTCCATTTATTTTAACTTCGGTATCAGTCATGGCTCCACCAAAAACTATAACAACGTTTTTACCTTTATAATCCTCAGGAATATTGAATTTATATTTATAAAAACCTTCTTCTTTACTAGGTCCTTCTTGGTTTAATTCCTTATACCATCTACCATAAGTATATTCACCAAAGCCTTCTAATTCCCAATTGGAAGGCACACTTATAGTACTCCAAGTTTTACTATTGTTTCCATCGGTGCACATAAACTCCCATTGTACTGGGTTTTTAAAATCTTTACCAGATAAGTATATTTTTTTTGTTTCTTGAGCAATCCCGTTCCAACATAAAAGTATGGATACAAGGGTGATTAAAAATTTATTTTTCTGTGTGTTTTGTACTTTCATAATTTCTTTAATTACCGTCTGGTTTTTTAATTTCAAATCTAGGACTCATAGGTACTGTCCAATCACTTAAATTATCTGGTGTCTTTGGATTATAATCTGGAATATTGGGTTTTAAATAGTTTATAAGGTCTATATTTAAGTCTTTAATACCTTGCACAACACTTTTAGCGATCTCATTTGCTCCAAAACTATTAAAATGTGTATTATCTTCTAATGCTTTTGTTTGTCCTGGAAATGTAAATGCAGGATACTGAACAAAAGCCTTTCTTGAAGGCTCAACACCCCATGCTTCGTACATATATGTTGTCATTTTTGTAACATCAATTAAAGGTACTTGCAAATCTTTTGCTACTTTTCGCATGGCGTTTGGAAAATCGCCATGAGTAAGTTTTAATGTGCCATCCTTATTAAAAGCTCTTCGTTGTGTAGGTGTTACCAATATAGGGATTCCTCCTTTATTCCTCGCTTCTGTAATATACTCTTTTAATAATGTACTGTAAGATTGCCAAGGCCCGATACCTTCTCCTCTTTGTTTCTCATCATTATGAGCGAATTCTATAAAAAGATAATCGCCCGTTTTCATTAAAGATAGTATTTTATCTAATCGATTAGCACCTTTAAAACCTGCTAATGACGATCCCGATTCAGCATAATTAGCAATTACAACATCTTCTGAAAAATAATTTGTAATAAACTGTCCCCATGAAGCCCAAGGTTCTACATCTTGATCTGTTACAGTAGAGTCTCCCGCTAAAAAAACAGTTGTAACAGTTGTAACAGGAGTAATTTCTATACTTTGAATACTTGGAGTTCCTGAAAACTCTAGAGTTAATTTATCATCCCAATTAAGCTGGTTTTTGTCTCGATCTTTTATCTTTATTGATGCGTGTTCATTAATTTTTGGAGACCTAACATTTACTGTAAAAACGTGCTTAGAAGTTTCATTTTTATCTAATTTTATTTCTTTTAGCATTAACCGTTTAGATTCTGCTTTCACTGTTGTTATTGAACCTTTCTTACCACCAAGAACAACATCAACCTTATAATTCCCTTCAGGTAATTTTACAGAAAAATAAATAGATTGTTTTGATGCTACCGTGTGTTTTTTGAATTTTAAATTTTCAGAAAATTGAAAATCAAAACCATAACCAACAGTGCTATCATATAAAATAGGATTGCTTATTTCTATACCTGAACTTTTATTGGATTTACATCCAAAATAAAATTCTTTAGTTAATGTATTCTTTTGAGCTTCTGAATTTAAAAAAATCATTAAACATAAAACAAGCAAACAAAGGGTTTTAAGATATTTCATATAACATTTTTGACTAAAATATCTTATAAATAAAAAAGATCCATCCTGTACTATGATGAATCTTTAAAGTTTTATTTAAATATTTTAATTTTAAACAGAATTTCTTTCTATGTATTCAAAAATATTTTTAATTTTTTCTTTCTTATTCTTCAGCACTAAATGCGCTGCTGTTTCTCCCATAGCTTTAAAATGAGTGCTTATTACGTTTATACCTAAAAGATCTTTTAAAGGCGTATCGTTGTATGAGATTATGCCAATATCCCTTCCTAAAGTTAAATCCTTTTTACGTACTTGTCTTACTAAATTAACCAAATCATTTTCTTCAATGATAACATAGAGATCCTTACTATCAAGATCCATGTCGTCATATACTTCATTTAAAATTTCAAAATCAAAACTATATTTTGAACAAAACCTTCTAAAGCCATGAACAATTCTTTTAGGATAAGGGTAAACAGATTTAAAAGGATAAACCAATACTAGTTTATCATACTTTTTAATTTTATTAACACCTTTGCTTAGTGCCTCATAAATATCTTCTTGAAAATCTTGATATACTGCTCCGTAATCTCCTTTAATTTCTAACTTATCATTATCTATAACGACTAATTTATCTTTAGGTATTTTTTCAATAATCTCTTGTACTATAGTTGTTGTACTTATATGGTTAGAATCATCTGTTTTAAAATGGGGCATGATTATATAATAATCGTAAGCACCAAGGTTTTTTTCTAAAGTTTTAGAAAAAATAGATTCTTCGCAATGGTAAACAGACAATGTTACATGAGCATTTATACCTAAGCTATTTACAAACGAATTATAAATCATCATTTTGTAAGAGCTAAGCTTATTTATCATAAAAAAGATTTGAATCTTAGAAATCAAATCCGTTTTTGCTGTATAGTAGCCTTTACCTTTAACAGATATAATGACTTTTTGTTCTTTAAGTTTTTTGTATGCCTTTTCTACAGTATCTCTAGATAAATAACAAGACTCACTTAATTCATTTATTGATGGTATTTTTTCCCCAATTTTCAATTTTCCTTTGGAAATATCATTAATTATAGAATCTACAATTTGCTTGTATTTGGGAATACGTGAGGATTCATTAATTTTTATTTCTATTGATTGAGACATAAACTGGAATAATACTAATTGAAATTTTAACAAAAGTGAATTTAGCAAAACTAATATAAAATTGCTATCGATTGACTTATTGATAATCAATTTTCTTTAAAAGTTATTAATTTATAAAAACTAAAAATTTTGCAATAAAAAAGTAACACTAAAAAATGTTCCTCATTTTTTTTGCTACAATATAAAAACTTCATGTATGTACAGGACACTCATCCATTTCTATTATTATAACTTTATAATTATTTTTTTATAAAAAAGTTGTTAATGTATATCTCTAAAAACCCTCTTTGTTTATTTTTTTTTCTTCTAATTACATCAATCACATCTGCCCAAGAATCAGCAACCAGTTCTAAAAAGATTCACTACGCACCAGAAGGTGAAAATTTTATTCTAAAAAACGGTTCTAGAAAATTTAACAGAGCTTTATATGGTACCAATACAGGTTTTAGAGTAGAAACTGGCGATTTACCAGAATTTGCGATGTACATGCCAAAAATGGGCGGTAATTTTAAACTAGGTATTGCAACCAAGACTGCAAGTAAGTGGATTACAGCATGCGACTCTATTACAACGCGCTACAATCCTGGAACCATGCTATATGAAATTCGGGATGCCTTATTACAAAACGGCCTTATTAAAATACAAGTTGTTGCTCATGCCAAAAATGATGCCATGATTATAAAAGTTAACACTGAAAACATTCCTAAAAACTTAGAGTTGATTTGGTTGTATGGAGGCGCTAGTGGAAAACGGTTTCATAGAGAAGGTGATATTGGAGCAGACCCAGAATCGGTATTTTATTTAAAACCTGAATATTGTAAAAACAATCAATACACTATCAAAAAGAATAGTTTTTTATTAAACTATGGTTCTGAAAACAACAAAGAGAAAACAGGTAATAATAGAACCATTGTTGGAAACTTTCCTAAATCAGAAATCAAACTTGTAGAAGCTCATCTTGAAAAACCACCTATTGAAATATTTAATTCTGAAGCCCAAATAGCCCCAGCAATTTCAGGAAAAATTTCTTTAAGCAGTCAAGATACGTTCATTTGGAAATTAGAAAACAATGACACATTTATTTCAACAAATCAAAAACAATTAGAGACAGAATTTAAAGAAGGTTTACAAAAAGTTAAAACCTTAGCGGCAAGAGTAAAGTTAAAAACCCCAGATACATATATAAATACTTTAGGTAGTGCTTTAGCTATTGCAGGCGATGCTATTTGGGAAAACCCTGCTTATTTACATGGGTCGGTCGCATGGCGTATGCACTTAAATGCATGGCGTGGTGCCTATGTTGCAGATCCTCTAGGTTGGCATGATAGAGCAGAAACTCATTTTAAAGCCTATGGTAATTCGCAAGTTTTAGAACCCGAAACTGGTCCCGTCGTGTTAGATAGCTCTCGTAATTTTGCAAGACAAAAAGAAATATTAGGCACTGCCATGTTTAGCCGTGGTTATATTAGCAGACACCCAAATAAAAATACGGTAGCACATCATTATGATATGAATTCGGTATTTATTAATCAATTACTAAGACATTTTCAATGGACAGGCGATTTAGATTTTATGAAAAAAATGTGGCCTGTTGTACAGCGTCATATCGCATGGGAAAAACGAAATTTTGATGCTGATAACGACGGACTTTATGATGCCTATGCCACTATTTGGGCAAGTGATGCTTTGCAATATACAGGCGGTGGTGTTACTTACGCTTCTGCTTATAATTATTCTGCAAATCTTTTGGCTGCAAGTATTGCTAAACTATTAAATGAGAACCCTGATACTTATATTAAAGAAGCAAAGCTTATTAAAACGGCTATTGAAACAAAATTATGGGTTGTAGAAAAAGGTGTTTTTGCTGAATATAAAGATTTATTAGGTAACCAATTAGTACATGACAATCCAGGACTTTGGACCATTTATCACAGCTTAGATGAAAACATAGCAAATTCATTTCAAGCCTATCAATCCTTAAGATATGTAGATACCCAAATTCCACACATTCCTGTAAAAGCAGAAGGACTACCTTATACAAATTTAGAATTAGTATCCACATCCAACTGGCAACCTTATACATGGTCTGTAAATAATGTAGCTCTAGCAGAAAATTTACACGCCTCTTTAGCATATTGGCAAGGAGGAAGAAACGAAGAAGCGTTTCAATTATGGAAAAGTGCTTTAATTGAAAGCATGTATCTAGGAGCATCTCCGGGTGGTTTTCAGCAATTATCTGCTTACGATGCCATTCGTGGCGAATTATATCGCGATTTTGCCGATCCTGTTGGTATGGCGGCACGTTCTTTAGTAGAAGGTTTATTCGGAATACAACCCAATGCCATTAAAAACACCTTGTTTATAACCCCTGGTTTCCCTAAAGATTGGAAAGAAGCTTCATTAGAAGTTCCAGATATTTATATCGCTTTCGCGGAAAAAGAAAACGTTTCAAAATATAATATCGTGTCAAAATTCAAGTATGAAATGACACTTCACTTATCTATTAACGCATCCTATGAAGCTATTGATTCTATTACAATAAATAATAAAAACGTATCGTGGAGATTAGATGAATCTGCCATCGGAAACCCAAAAATAATTATTGAAAGTCCATATCAAAAAGAATACAATATTGAAATAAACTGGAAAGGAAAAACATTAGAAACTCCAATATTTGAATTCGTTGGAGACGTTGGAAAAGCGTTTCAATTTAAAACTTCAAAAGCAGACATTGTAAAAATTTACGATCCGCAGACTTCAATTATAAAAATAAGCAAAACAAATCAACAATTAGATTTCAAAATAAATTCTAAAGAAGAACATAAAACCTTTTTCATTCAGCTAAAACAAAACAACATGCTTTGGTGGCAACCAGTGCATTTAAATGTTATTCCTAAAGCAGATGAAAATTCTAATTTTCAAAATTGGGATCATAAACTTCCAACAAACACAAAATTTGAAATGGTTTCATTAGAAGCCTTCTTCAATTGTAAAGTAACAGAAGTTTTTGAACAAAAATATGCAACGCCAAGACCAATATCTCCTACCCTTCAACTACCAACTCAAGGCATTGGAAACTGGTGCTATCCATACGTAAAACCTATAATTGATGATTCAGGATTACGAGCTAAAGCAGGTAAAAAAAACACGATTACTAGTCCGCAAGACATCCCGTTTCAAACGCCCTCAGAAATAAATAAAAACAATATTGCATTTGTGTCTCAATGGGATAATTTTCCAAAATCATTAGAAATTCCACTTTCAGGAAAAGCTTCTCATGTCTATTTTATGATAGCAGGAACGACCAACCCTATGCAAAGTAGATTTACAAATGGTAGTATTGAAATTACCTATACCGATGAAAGTATTGAAATCTTAGAATTAAAAAACCCAGAAAATTGGTGGCCTATAGAACAAGATTATTTTGTAGATGGATTAGCTTTTACAACCGATGCACCCAAACCTCCAAGAGTTTATTTAAAAACAGGAGAAATAACAAGAACATTTAATAACTTTAAACCTATAAAAGGCTTTAGCGATTATAGCATTGAAGGTGGTGCAGCAACCATTTTAGATTTACCATTAAACAATAATAAAACATTAAAATCGCTTAAAATTAAGGCCATTGCTAACGAAGTTGTTATTGGTTTAATGAGTATAACATTAATTAAATAATGAAAAGGAAAGACTTTATTTCTACATCTATACTTGCTTCTTTGGGGGCAACATTGCCTATACAGGCTTTTCCTTTTTTCGATATGAATCAAAAAGACCCTAAGCTTTCAAATTTCGAAAAAAGTTTAACTCCTGTTGGTCGCGCCCTGGAGTTTGAAGATTATTATGTTTGGTGCAACAGCCCTATTCAAGGTCCAGATGGAAAAATCCATGTGTTTTTTTCACGTTGGCCAAAAGCTAAAAGTATGAGCGGTTGGACAAATAGTTCTGAAATAGCTCATGCAGTAGCAGATAAACCAGAAGGTCCTTATCAATATGTAAGTACTATTTTAGCTCCTCGCGGCGAAGGTTTTTGGGATGCAACAACGTGCCATAACCCAAGCATTCATTTTGTAGATGGCAAGTATGCTTTGTTTTTTATGGGAAATTCTAATAGAAAATTAAATACGCAACGTGTTGGTTTAGCAACTTCCGATTCGCTTTACGGCCCATGGAAAAGACCTGACGAACCCCTATTACAACCAGGAAAAGAAGGTGATTGGGACGACCATTGCACAACAAATCCATCTTTCTTAAAACATCCAAACGGAGAATATTGGATGTATTACAAATCGTTTGATACAGAAGGGTATATTCATCCAAAATTTAAAGTTAGGGGTAACAGAAAATACGGATTAGCTATTGCTAAATCACTTGAAGGCCCATATATTAAATATGATGGTAATCCAGTTATTGATTATCATAAAATGGGAAATAATGAGCAATGTGAAGATGCTTTTGTCTGGTATGATGGTAAATTCAAAATGCTTGCCAGAGATTTAGGTGTTTATGATATTGATAAAGGACTTTATATGGAGTCTGAGGATGGAAAACATTGGTCTGAACCACAAATTGGCTATCAGGAATTAGAAAAATATGTAACACAACCTCCAGCTCCAAAACATTTAAATCGGTATGGAAGAGCAGAACGTCCACAAATATTATTTCAAAACGGAAAGCCAACCCATATGTTTACAGCTTCACAAGGCGGTAAATATGAAACATCATCTGGCTTTATTTTTAAAATAAACTAAATATTAAACCATTATAATAATGAAACAAACAAAACTTCTTTCACTTTTAATATTCTTGTCTTTAAGTGTCTATTCTTGTTTAGAAAAAAACAAAGAATCAGAACAAAAAGCAGAGCAAACAATAGATAGAAAAGCAGTAGTAACAAGGCATAATGTTCAAATAAAACAAATTGACACATTGGGTTCTTTATCTGTTGGTAATGGTAAATTCGCCTTTACCGTTGATGCCACTGGATTGCAATCTTTTCCTGAATTTTATGGAAAAGGTGTTCCTTTAGGCACACAATCAGAATGGGGTTGGCATACCTTACCAAACTCTGAAAACTTTGAATTTAGCGAAACTTTAAAAGGCTATGATTTTAATGGCAACCCTAATAGTTTGTATGCCATTCAAAATAGAGACGTTGAAAGAAGCATGGCTGCTGCCGATTATTTTAGAGCAAACCCACATCGCTTACAATTAGGAAATATTGGTTTAGAAATAATAAAAGAAAATGGAACACTTGCAAAACCTGAGGATTTAAAAAACATAAACCAAGAACTAAATTTATGGACAGGTAAAATTGAAAGTAGTTTTACGGTAGAAGGTATCCCTGTAAAAGTTATTACCTATGGAAACTCTAAAACAGATGGTATTGCTACAAAAATTGAGTCACCACTATTACAAAAAAAACGTATTAAAGTGAAATTTAGGTTTCCATATCCTACAAATCAATTTGCAGATAGAGGCGTTAACTACTCAAATAGTAATAGGCATCAAACAACTATTGAAGAAGATGCATCTGGTAAAGATTTTGTTTTTAATAGAACTTTAGATAATGACACCTATTTTGTTGAAGCTAATTTTAATACCCATGCAACTATTTCAAAAATTGAAGACCATTATTATACAGTATTACCAAATGCAGAAAACAGCTTTGAAGTTGCCATTAATTTTTATCAAAATAAACAGCAACAGATAGCAAACTTTAAAGAAACCGAGCAAAATAGTATCACTGCATGGGAAACATTTTGGCAATCTGGAGGTGCTGTAGATTTTTCTGAATGTACAGATTCTAGAGCTTTTGAATTGGAAAGACGCGTAGTATTATCACAATATTTAACACGCGCTCAGTGCGCAGGAAACTACCCTGTACAAGAAACAGGGTTAACTTATAATAGTTGGTACGGTAAACCGCATATGGAAATGTATTGGTGGCATGCAGCTCATTATCCGTTATGGGGCAGAACACAATTAATAGAAAACAGCATGGGTTGGTATTTTACAGCTTATAACAATGCTAAACTAATTGCAGAAAGACAAGGCTATAAAGGTGTGCGTTGGCAAAAAATGACCGATCATGCTGCGGGTGAAGCACCATCAAACGTTGGCTCTTTTTTAATATGGCAACAACCTCATGTTATTTATTTAGCTGAATTAATTTATCGTAACAATCCAACAAAAGAAAATTTAGAAAAATATCAAAAGTTAATATTTTCTACAGCAGAGTTTATGGCATCATACCCAAATTATGATGCTGAAAATGACAGATATATTTTAGGAAAAGGCGTTATTCCTGCTCAAGAATGTTTTAATAAATTAGAAACTTTTAACCCGCCTTGGGAATTAGCATATTGGAAATGGGCTTTACAAACAGCTCAAAAATGGCAAGAAAGATTAGGTTTAGAGCCTCAAGAACATTGGCAAAAAGTTATTGATAAATTATCACCCATGGCACAAAAAGATGGTGTGTATTTAGCTGCCGAAAGTGTACCAAATTCGTATTCTGAAACAAGCGAACATTTAATTGATCATCCAGCTGTCTTAGGAGCTTTAAGTTCTTTACCACATAATGATTATGTCGATTTAGAAGTTATGAACAGAACGTTTGATTTAGTAGATAAAGTTTGGACATGGAATCATACATGGGGATGGGATTTCCCGCTTGAAGCCATGACTGCAACACGATTAAACAGACCTGAAGACGCTATAAAAGCCTTATTTAGAGATGAAATAACGAATACGTACTTACCAAGCGGACATAATTATCAAAATGAAAGACTCACTCTATACTTGCCAGGAAATGGAGGTATTCTTTCTGCTGTAGCACTTATGTGTGCTGGGTACGATGGAAACACCATTAAAAACCCTGGTTTTCCAAAAGATGGTACTTGGAATGTAAAATGGGAAGGATTGAAACCTATGCCATAACAAAAAATAAAATATAATTCTTAACTTAAAAGCTACTCCAAAAAAGTAGCTTTTATTTTTCATATAAAAATAACATATTAATAAACGTATTATTTACATTTATTACTATATTTGTATAGATAAACTATTTAAGTTACAATTCATAAAATGAACACAGCATTAATCAAAAAAGTAAAAGATAACTTTATTAATACATTCAATTTAGACCCTATTCTTGTTTTTTCTCCTGGGAGAATTAATATTATTGGCGAACATACCGATTATAACGATGGCTTTGTATTTCCTGCTGCTGTTAATAAAGGGATTGTAGCTGCACTTGAAAAAAGTGAGGATAAAACCTCTAAAGCAAATGCAATAGATTTAAATGAGACCATTGAATTTTCAACAGAAGCTATTAATCCATTAGAAAAAGAAAGTTGGGGAAACTATATATTGGGAGTCATTTCAGAAATTCAAAAAAAAGGCATTAAGGTTGAAAACTTCAATATAACTTTTAGTGGCAACATACCTGCAGGTTCTGGTATGTCGTCTTCAGCTGCATTAGAAAACGCTGTAGTTTTTGGATTGAATGAATTGTTTAATCTAGGGTTAACTAAAACTGAAATGATTTTCATTTCACAAAAAGCAGAGCATAATTATGTGGGCGTTAATTGTGGTATTATGGATCAATATGCCAGTATGTTTGGAATAAAAAATCACGCACTGCTTTTAGATTGTAGAACCATTGAAGCTAAACCTTTTGAAATTAATTTTAAAGATCATGAGTTGATGCTTATCAATACCAATGTAAAACACAGCTTGTCTGATAGCGCTTATAATGATAGACGTTCGGTATGTGAAAAGATTTCGGAAATGCTAAATATTAAAGCATTAAGAGATGCTACCGAAGCAGATTTAGATACAATAAAAGATAAAGTTACAAGCGAAGATTATCAAAAAGCACTTTTCGTTATTCAAGAAAACACACGTGCCGAAATAGCCTCTAAAGCAATGACTGATGGTGATTTAAAAACATTAGGAGCCTTAATTTATGGTTCGCATGATGGCTTACAAAACCAATATAAAGTAAGCTGCGACGAGTTAGATTTTCTTGTAGAACAAGCCAAAGAAAATCAAGATATATTAGGAGCGAGAATGATGGGTGGTGGTTTTGGTGGTTGTACCATAAATTTAATTGCAAAAACAGCCGTAGATCAATTTAAGACATCTGTTACAAAAGCATACAAAACTAAGTTTAATAAAGACTGTTCTATCTATTCTGTTGAACTTTCAGATGGCACACATCTTATAAATAATTAATAAAGTATTTCAAAAATATGAATTCAGATTTACAAGATTATTCACATAAACGTTATAATATATTAACAGGAGAATGGGTTTTAGTATCTCCGCATCGCGCAAAAAGACCATGGCAAGGACAAAATGAAGCGGTTTCTAACGAAGTAAGACCTTCACATGATGAGAGTTGTTATTTATGCGCTGGAAACAAAAGAATAAACGGTGAAATAAATCCGAAATACAAAGATGCTTTTGTTTTTACGAATGACTTTGCTGCACTTCAAACCGATTCAAAATCTTTTTCTGTAGAAGATGGTTTATTAAAAGCTGAAAGTGAGCAAGGTATTTGCAAAGTGATTTGTTTTAGTCCAGACCATTCAAAAAGTTTAGCAGATATGGATGCTAAAGACATTGAAAAAGTGGTTTTCGCATGGCAAAAAGAATACAAAGAACTTAGCGAAAACGAACTTATAAATTACGTTCAAATATTTGAAAATAAAGGCGCGGTTATGGGATGTAGTAATCCACATCCACACGGGCAAATTTGGAGTCAGTCTACCTTACCTAACGAAGTTGTAAAAAAAGACACGCAACAATTAGCCTATTATAATAAAACAAAAAGCAGTCTTTTAGGCGATTACCTAAAACAAGAATTAGAAAAAAACGAACGTATTATTTTTGAAAACGATGCCTTTATCGTGCTTATTCCGTTTTGGGCTGTATGGCCTTTTGAAGCTATGATTGTTCCTAAATCACATAAAAAAAGCATCTTAGAGTTAGAAAATAAGGAGTCCTTTCTTTTTGCTGAAGCTATTTCGGTTTTAACAAAAGCATACGATAAATTATTTAACACCTCGTTCCCCTATTCTAGTGGCATTCATCAAGCTCCAACAAACGGAGAAGCTAATAATCATTGGCATTGGCACATGAGTTTTTACCCACCTTTATTACGAAGTGCTACGGTTAAAAAATTCATGGTAGGTTACGAAATGTTTGGGTCTCCACAACGAGATATAACGGCAGAAATTGCTGCTAAAATGATACGTAATTTGGCATAAACTTAATATATAAAATATGAGACTATTTATTTCTCTTTTTACTTTTTTATTATTTGCTTCACAAATAGCGACTTGTCAAGTAAGTAAAAAATCGGCTAACAAAATTAGACCTTGGGAAGATCCGGAGGTATCAGGAATAAATAGAATGCCTGCAAAGGCTACTTCGTTTTCATTTCCTAATGAAATAACCGCTTTAAAAAACGTTAAAGAAACGTCTGAAAGGTATCAACTATTAAATGGAGACTGGAAATTTTTCTGGGCACCTACACCAAAAGGCATTCCTTCAGGAATTGAAAAATCATCATTTAACGATTCAAATTGGAATACCATACCAGTACCTGCAAACTGGGAACTTCTAGGTTACGGAACAGCTTTATATACAAGTGCTGGATATACATTCAATCCTATTGAACCTCCTTACACTCCTGAAAATGATAATCCTACAGGTGTTTACAGAACAACTTTTAAAACTCCCAGCAATTGGAAAGACATGCAAATAACACTCACATTTGGAGGGGTTAGTTCTGCATACTATGTTTGGTTAAATGGTGAGCTATTAGGCTATAGCGAAGATAGCATGTTACCAACGCACTTTGATGTTTCTCCCTTTCTTAAAGAAGGTAAAAATAACTTAGTAGTAAAAGTCTATAGATGGAGTGATGGCTCCTATTTAGAAGATCAAGACCATTGGAGACTTAGCGGAATTCATCGCGATGTGTATCTTACAGCAGCTCCTAAAGTGCAGTTGTACGATTTTTTTGTTCAAACAGATTTAGACAAAAATTACGAAGATGCCATACTTAAGGTACGTCCTAAAATAAAAGCTTTTGATGGTGCTTCTTTAGATGGGATAACATTAGGCATGAAATTGTTTGATGAAAATAATAACAATATTCTTCAAGACACTACACGAATTACTGCCAATAATATATATAGCGAAACCTATTCGCAACGAGGTGAAAACGATTTTGCGTTAATGCAAGCATCCATAAAAAATCCTAAAAAATGGAGTGCAGAAAACCCTCATTTATACACCTTAGTTTTCGATTTAAAAAATAAAAACGGTGATATTATTGAAACTAGAAGCACAAAAGTAGGTTTTAGAAACATTGAAATTATTAACGGTGAGCTTTTTGTAAATGGTGAATCTGTTTTATTATATGGTGTTAACAGGCATGACCACGATCCTATTCATGGTAAAGTCGTTAGCGAAGCTTCTATGACCAAAGATATTTTAACCATGAAACAGTTTAATATAAACGCTGTTAGAACATCGCACTACCCTAACAATGAGATTTGGTATGAGTTATGCGACAAATATGGTATGTATTTAATAGATGAAGCAAACCTAGAAACGCATGGCTTAGGAGGTAAATTAAGTAACGATGTGGCGTGGTCTGGTGCATTTTTACAACGTGCCATACGTATGGTAGAACGCGATAAAAACCATCCTTCTATAATATTTTGGTCCTTAGGAAATGAATCTGGTTCAGGCTTTAATCATGCTACTATGGCACATTGGATTAAAGATTATGACGACACACGTTTTATCCATTATGAAGGCGCACAAACCACAGGAGGCAAACATAAAATAGAAAATAAAATTTTAAAAGATCCAGACTATGTAGATATGGTAAGCCGTATGTATTCTTCTCTTGACTATATGGTTCGTATGGCAGAATATAAAGAAGAAACAAGACCTATTATATATTGCGAATATGCGCACTCCATGGGAAATTCTACAGGAAACTTATTTGAATTTTGGGATGCCATTCGCTCACATAAAAACATGATTGGTGGTTTTATTTGGGATTGGGTAGACCAAGGTTTATTACAAAAAAACAAAGACGGTGTTGAGTATTACGCTTATGGTGGCGATATGGGTGATGCAGAACTTCCTAATTCTTCAAACTTTTGTATCAATGGTATTGTAGATCCTGCTATTAATCCAAAACCAGCACTTTGGGAATGCAAAAAGGTCTTTCAACCTATAAAAATTACAGCATCAAATATTGATTCTAAAGAATTTGAAATCCTTAACAGACATAATTTCGACAATTTATCAAAATTTAATTTGAATTGGCAGCTTCAAGAAGATGGAAAAACCATTCAAAAAGGCATTATAACATCTTTAAACCTAGCACCAAAACAGACTACAAAAATCACAATTCCATATAAAATACCTAAAACAAAAGCAGGAGCAGAATATTTTATTAGAATTGGCTTTAGTTTAAAAACGGATGCAAGTTGGGCTAAAAAGAATCATGAAGTTGCTTGGGAACAAATAAAATTGAATTATAGTAAAGATTTTAAAACGTCTAAAAAGTCAAACAATAATATTGAAGTTAAAAACAATGCTGTAAAAGGAAAAGACTTCCTTGTCAATTTTAACTCAGAAACTGGTATGATGGTCAACTATACATTCAAAAACAACCAATTAATTCAAAATGGCTTAACACCTAGTTTTTGGAGACCAGATACCGATAATGATCACTTAGGAGGGAAAACATATAAAACTCTAGCTATTTGGAAAGATGCATCTAATGAACGTACCTTAAAATCGTTCAATATCTCTAAAAGTAACGACTCTAAAGTTGAAGTAAAAAGTGTGTTTGGTTTTGAAAACACCGATACTACCATGGAAATTAATTATACTATTGATGGTGAAGGACGCATTTTAGTAGAAACTAATTTTAAAGGAAACGACAGCTTACCAATGCTTCCTAAATTAGGACTTCAATTAGAAACTTCAAAAACCTTTGATAATTTAACTTGGCTTGGAAAAGGCCCTCAAGAAAATTACATAGACAGACAATTAAGTGCCGATATAGGACTTTATAAGCAATCTGTTTTAAACGATTACTATGCGTATATAAGACCACAAGAAAGTGGCAACAAGACAGAGGTACGCTGGTTTGCTTTAACAAATACAAAAGGCATGGGACTTAAAATAACGGGCATTTCTAAAAACTTAAGTATCAGTGCATGGCCTTATACAACCAATGATATTGATAAAGCACAACACACTTACGATTTGGTTCCACGAGATTTTATAACGGTAAATATCGATTATAAACAAATGGGACTTGGCGGCGATGATAGCTGGTCTTTACATGCATTACCACACAAAGAATTTAGAATTCCGTCAGAAGATTATTTTTATAGTTTTTTAATTGAACCTATTTTAAATTCTAAAAGCTTGGGTAGAACTAATACGACTGGATTAAATTAATAAGCATCATACTAATTCATAATTTTAAAAGTTATATTTTTGAGAATTGATATTTAAAACACAAGTATTCTTTAATGAAGCGTCTTATATATTTAATCTTTACCATCGGTTTTTTAACGCTTTGGAGTTCTTGTCGCAAAGATTTTGATTTTACACCAAGTACAGGCACTTTAGAATTCTCAAAAGACACCGTGTATTTAGATACTGTGTTTAATAAAATAAGCTCTAGCACCTATAATTTAAAAGTATACAACAGAAGCAATAATGATATACTTATTCCATCAATAAAACTAAGTACAGGCGAAACTTCTAGTTACAGATTAAATGTTGATGGATTAGCAGGAAAAACCTTTGAGAACATTCCCATATTAGCAAAAGACAGTCTCTATATTTTTATCGAAACAACTATAGATACCAACGATTTTCCTAATTCAAACAGTACTTTTTTAAACACAGACCAAATAGAATTTGACACCAATACTAACCTTCAAAAAGTAGCATTGGTAACTTTAATACAAGATGCTATTTTTATTTATCCAGATAGAGATAATACCACCAAAGTTGTTGAAACTTTAAAACTTAATGTAGGTGGAGAATTATTAGAAACCGATATAAATGGGCGCGAATTATTACCAAGCGAATTAACCTTTACAAACCAGAAACCCTATGTTATTTATGGCTTTGCAGCAGTACCCAATAACGAAACATTAACTATTGAAGCTGGTGCACGTATTCATTTTCATGAAAACTCTGGCTTAATCGTTACCGAAGGTGCATCCCTTCATGTAAACGGTAGTTTAAGTACCAATCAAGATGTGTTAGAAAACGAAGTTATTTTTGAAGGCGACCGTTTAGAACCTGATTTTCATGATGTTCCTGGGCAATGGAGTACCATTTGGTTTTTTGATGGCAGTATCAATAATACCATAAATTACGCAACCATAAAAAATGCCATTGCTGGTATTTTATGTGATGGCAATCCTAACGAAATTAACGACAAACTAGCCATTACAAACTCACAAATATATAACTCAGGTAGTTTTGGTGTTTTAGGAAGAAACACCTCTATTACAGGTGAAAATGTGGTTATAAACAATAGCGGACAAGCATCATTTGCGGGAACACTTGGAGGTAAATATAATTTCACCCATAGTACGATAGTAAATTATTGGAATAACGGTTTCAGACAATTCCCTTCTGTTTTATTGAATAATTTCACTATAGATGCTGATGGTAATACAACCCTAGCCGATTTAACAGAAGCTAATTTTAATAACTGTATTATTTACGGAAATGATAATCCTGAAATTTTGTTAGACGAACTTGAAAACGACAACGTTGTTTTTAACTTTAAATTCACTAATTGTCTCATCCGTTTTAAAGATAATAACAACAATTTTACTGGTCTTAATTACGATTTAAATGATGCATCTAAATACGAAGGAAACATTTTCAACAAAGCTCCAAATTTTCTTAATCCATCACTAAATAAATTGATAATTGGAGACCAATCTGCAGCCATAAACAAAGGAAATTCTTCTTTTGCAACGCAAGCACCTGCTGATATTTTAAACGTAAACAGAACCACTTCTCCAGATTTAGGAGCTTACCAACATATTACGTTTCCAGAGGAAGATTAATTCATCTTTTCCTAGCTTGACTTTGTCAGAAAAAAACGATAACTTCGTTTAACGTATGATATAAAACATTAAAACGATTTCATATCAACGTAGTTGTAGTGCATTTACCAATCAAAAATTTGAATATCATTTTAATGATAAAGGAAACTAAATGAATAAATTTTTTAAAACAATAGTAACCACTATATCAATTCTCGCTGGAGTTGCAGGAATAATTGGCTTGTATTTACAAATTATTAACCATAAATCAATAATTGAGATAAAAACTATTTCTGTTGATAAATTAACAGCCACACCAACAGTTGATGGTTTAAATGCTATTTATACTTATAAAAAAGATACAGTACAATCTCTATGGAAATTACATTATTTAGTTAATAATACTGGTGACGAAGTTATAATTGGAGAAGGAAATAATAAAAATATAATAAAAGATAAAATAAGTTTTGAGTTAAACCAACACTTTAAGATTTTAGATTTAAATTTCAAATCCAATAATTTACCTTTTAAAACTTCAACAATTGAAAATAAAATAAATCTATCATTTCTACAATGGAAACCACAAGAAAGTTTTGAATTGATAATATACGCAGAACAATTGAATGGTGGTATTGAACCAAAATTATACACTAATGAAAGAGAACTTATAAACGGAGAAGTTAATTATTCAACAATATTCAAAGAAATAGAAGAACCTTCTTCATTGTTTGACAAATTACCTAAAGCAATTAAAACAGCTCTTTGGTGGATTGGAATAATCTCATTCGGATTATTTTTATTTTTAATGCCAATAGGTTGGTTAAGCGAATTTTCAAAGTGGATTAAATACAAAAAATGGGAGAAAAATGACTATTGGATGTATTCAGAATGGATGAATGAACAAGTAGAAAGTAAAAAAGCTTCGATCTTCTACAACCCAAAGAATCTTCCAAATTATTTATGGACGGAATATCCATATATCAAACCAACGTTTCCTGATAATAATATTAAAACTTTAACTTTTGGAGTGATATTTGGAATAATTTTATTCGGAATACCACTACTATTATTAATAGGAATTTAAAAAAAATGCACTACAACAAAGACGTGTATAATTAATGGCTAGTTCTCGCCTACTTACGAAAATCCTCGCGGATTTTCTATTCGGTTTTTATTTGCTAAATTAGGTGCTTAAACACGCCACTAATCAAGATACACAAACACGTTAAACGTATATTCACACGTTAGGGATTGCTGCAACATATTTGAAATCCTTTTTGCTTTTTTTGCAAAAAGATTGAGTAGCGTAAATATTTATATTCATGAGTTCCTTAATTTTTTAAATATCAATCTACGAATAAAGCCCGACCCTTGTGGTAACGTCCAAAAATAAAAAATCCCACATAACGCGGGATTTTTAAATTCAATATATTGTGTGTTTTATAAGTTTATACAAACAATGGTTTTCCTGCCATCATTGCATTCACTTTTGTTTTAACAGCTTCTAAAACAGCTTCATCTTCAAAGTTATTAATAACCTCATCAATTAAATTGACAATACCTGCCATATCATCTTCCTTTAAACCTCTTGTTGTAATTGCTGCAGTTCCAACACGAATACCTGAAGTTACAAATGGTGATTTATCATCAAAAGGCACCATGTTTTTGTTTACAGTAATATCGGCTTTTACCAACGCTTGTTCTGCTTCTTTACCAGATATATTTTTATTACGTAAATCTATCAACATACAGTGGTTATCGGTTCCACCAGAAATAATATTATAACCTTTAGCAACCAAAGCATCTGCCATAGTCGTGGCATTTTGTTTTACTTGTAATTGGTAATGTAAAAAATCATCAGTTAAAGCTTCACCAAAAGCAATCGCTTTAGCTGCAATAATATGTTCTAATGGCCCGCCTTGATTTCCTGGGAAAACCGCAGAATCTAATAAAGACGACATTTTACGTAAGTTTCCGTTTTTAAGTGTAATACCAAATGGGTTTTCAAAATCTTTCCCCATCATAATCATACCACCTCTAGGGCCTCTTAACGTCTTATGAGTAGTTGTTGTAACAATATGACAATGCGGAAGCGGATCGTTTAAAATACCCTTTGCAATTAATCCTGCTGGGTGTGAAATATCGGCCATTAAAATAGCACCAACGCTATCTGCAATGATTCTGAAACGCTCAAAATCGATATCACGAGAATAAGCTGAAGCACCTGCAATAATTAATTTTGGTTGCTCTTTTGTAGCTATCTCTTGTATTTTATCATAGTTTAAAACACCCGTTTCCTGCTCTACCCCGTAAAATACTGGATTGTAAAGTTTACCAGAAAAGTTTACTGGCGACCCATGTGTTAAATGCCCTCCGTGAGACAAATCGAACCCTAATATTTTGTCACCTGGATTTAAACAAGCGTGATAAACCGCTGTGTTAGCTTGACTTCCAGAGTGTGGTTGTACGTTTACGTAAACCGCACCAAACAATGCTTTTGCTCTATCTATAGCAATTTGCTCTACTTCATCAACCACTTCGCAGCCGCCATAATAACGTTTACCTGGATACCCTTCGGCATATTTGTTTGTTAATACCGATCCGGCAGCTTCCATAACTTGTTCGCTTACAAAATTCTCTGAAGCAATCAATTCAATTCCATGTAATTGGCGTTCTTTTTCAGCTTGTATAAGTTCAAAAATTTGTTCGTCGCGTTGCATATAAAATATAGTTCTAGTTAAATATTGGGCAAAAATAACAAATAGATTATTTAAATGCATCATAAAACATTTATTTACCTCTAAGTTTTCAACCATTTTATCAACGTTTGAAAGAATTCTATTTTTTAGGCTTTTTTTTCTGTTAAAATGAAAAAAATGTGTAGGTTTGAATATAATTCAATAAAAAATTAAACCTATAAGTTATGCCGTTATCAGCTAACAATCCAGATAGAAAGTCGTGGTTACACGTAGATAAAAACTCCGATTTTCCAATTCAAAACATCCCATTTGGTGTGTTTTTAACACGTGATGATATTATTACCATTGGTACTCGTATTGGGGATACTGCCATAGATTTAGGAGCTTTACATCAATTAGGGTACTTTAAAGATATTCCTTTAACCGATGATATTTTTCTTCAAGATACTTTAAACGATTTTATTGCTGATGGACGTAAAACTTGGCGCGCTGTAAGAAATAGAATTGCTCAAATTTTTGATGCTGAAAACAAAACATTAAAAGAAAACACAAAACATAAAGAGATTGTATTATTTCGTTTAGATGAAATTGAAATGCAGTTACCTGTACAAGTTGGCGATTACACCGATTTTTATTCTAGTAAAGAACATGCTACCAATGTAGGTGCTATGTATAGAGACCCTGAGAATGCCCTGTTGCCAAATTGGTTACACATTCCTGTAGGGTATCATGGTAGAAGTTCGTCTATTATACCTTCTGGAATTCCAATACACAGACCACAAGGGCAAACCCTTCCTGGAGATGCTACTGAACCTGTTTTTGGCCCCAGTAAATTAGTCGATTTCGAATTAGAAATGGCTTTTATAACAACGGATGCTAATGATTTAGGAGAGCCTATTCCTATTGAAGAGGCTGAAGAGTACATTTTTGGTCTGGTATTATTTAATGATTGGAGCGCTCGCGATATTCAAAAATGGGAATATGCACCATTAGGTCCCTTTTTAGCTAAGAATTTTGCATCGTCTATTTCACCTTGGATTGTAACTCTTGATGCCTTAGAGCCTTATAGAGTTGAAGGTCCTAAACCTATTAAACCGCAACTTAAATACCTCCAATACAAAGGAAAGAAAAGCTACGATATTAATTTAGAAGTGGCCATTCAACCAAGTGGCGCAAAAGAAACTGTGGTTAGCAAATCTAATTTTAAACACATGTACTGGAATATGTCTCAACAATTAGCGCATCACACAGTTAATGGTTGCCCAATTAATTCTGGTGATATGATGGGTAGCGGTACTATTTCTGGCCCTACTCCAGATTCTTACGGATCTATGCTAGAATTATCGTGGAAAGGCGAAAAACCTATTAAAATGAAAGACGGCAGCGAGCGTAAATTTATTAATGACAACGATACCGTGATTATGCGTGGACATTGCGAAAAAGATGGCACCCGTATAGGTTTTGGTGAAGTTTCAACAAAATTGCTTCCTGTTTATAAAAGAAAATAAACGCGTTTCCCTACATTGTGAGAACGAAATACTAAGTTCTCTTTTATTTCACAACTTACAACGAACAAATGACTTTAATAGTAACGAAGGATATAAATTTGAAATATTATTCTTTCAATTAAATCAAAAATAAATCATTTTAACGGATTTATTAGCATTTTATCTATAGATTTTATATTTTGGCACCACTATTGAAACAATAGATCAATAACCAAATATTTAACCTATGCAATGAGCCTTTACATTTTTTGAAACCCATTAAAATACTTAAAGGCGCATTACATCTGACAGTTAAAAAACGATAAAATTTAAACAGATGAAAAAATTATTACTTTCTACAATAGTAGCAGTTTCATTAATAGCCTGTAGCACTAGTAAACAAATTGAAAAATCGCTTAGCTACGGTAATTACGATCAAGCAATTGCCGATGCCATTAGTAAATTACGTACCAATAAAAATAAAAAAGGAAAAGCAGATTTTGTTATCATGCTTCAAGAAGCTTTTAATAAAGCAAATGAGCGCGATTTAAATGATGTAGATTTTCTTAAAAAGGATAATAATCCAGAGAGTTATATTCGTATTTATGATATGTATGTTGGTTTAAATGACAGACAAGAGCGTATTAAACCTTTACTTCCTTTATATGTAAATGAGAAAAAACTTAATTTCAATTTAAAAAATTATGATAGCCAAATTATAAATTACAAGAATAACGCTTCCGAACAAATTTATAAAAACGCTACTGCCTTACTAAATTCTAATAACAAATTAGATTATAGAGTGGCTTATGATGAATTAAAGGAGATTGAAAACATAAACCCAAACTATAAAGATGTGCGTCAGCTTATGGACAGCGCACATAATAAAGGAATCGATTTTGTGTTGGTAGATATGATTAATGATACCCAAAAGGTAATTCCGAAACGATTAGAAGATGATTTATTGAATTTTAGCAGCTACGGACTTAATAATTTTTGGTCAATTTATCATGGCTCTCCAGAAAACAAAGTAACTTACGATTATAATATGCGTGTTAATTTAAGAGATATTAATATTTCGCCAGAACAAATTAAAGAGCGTGAAATTATTAAAGAGAAACAAATTGTTGATGGATGGCAATATTTAGTGGGAGATGATGGTCATGAAGTAAAAGACAGTCTTGGTAATAGCATTAAAGTAGATAAAATGAAAACCGTAAGATGTACCTATTACGAGTTTAAACAATTTAAATCTACACAAATTACAGGCAATGTAGAATACATGAATACAAAAACCAACCAGTTAGTAGATGCTTTTCCTATCACTAGCCAGTTTGTTTTTGAACATATTTACGCCAACTCAAGAGGAGACCGTCGTGCTTTAGATAACAGTTTATTACACTTTTTAGAAAAACGTGCTGTTCCCTTCCCTACCGAAGAACAAATGATTTACGATACAGGTGAAGATTTAAAACTACAGCTTAAGAATATTATTAATTCTTATACCCTTTAATAAAAATAAAAAATCCCAAAATATTTTGGGAGTTTTTTGTTTTGTTTATATGAGCTACTTGTATTAAGTTGATAAAATTTTTATACCATTAACTACTCTTTTATTCTGCCAATTTTAGTGTTTTATTTATAAAACTATACACATTAAAGCCTGGAGTTGCTTGACTAATACTGTAGGATATTGTTGTTTTATTTTCAGGACAATATCCTACATATGTTCCATAAAACCCATAATGTCCAAAATATATATGGCCATTATAATGAGATTCGTAAATACCCAACCCATATCTATTTTCATGATCTTTAGTATATTTAACATCAATCATTTTATTTAATGATTCTCTATTTATTAATTTCAAATTAAATAATGATTTAATAAACAGAGCTAAATCTTTATTTGTAGAAACAAGACCACCACCTGACCAATCAAAAGACGTGTTTATCTTGGAGAAATTTACACTTCCTACATATTGATTTAAAAGATTATTTTTTTGAGTAGGCTTTTCGTAAAACTCAAAATAAGTGTCTTTCATTTTTAATGGATTTAAAATCCTATTCCGAATAGATTCCGCTAAACTTGTTTGATCAATTTTTTCTATAATTAATCCTAATAAAAAATAATTCATATCAGAATAGTGCCAGCCTTTATTAGGCTCAAAATGCGGAGACAAGTTTAATTTATATTTATAGTAGAGTTTTGCAATTGACTGGACTGAATATTGCTTTTCAGGATTTTTTAATATCATACTGAAAAACGTTTCTTCTTTATCAGAGAATATATCTGCTAAACCTGAACGATGAGAAAGTAATTGTTTAATTGTAATTTCATTAGCATATTTCTTATTATTGAGTATCTGAAAATTTTCAAAATCTAAATAATCTAAACCTTTAACATATTCAAATACTTCATCATTTAACAAAATTTTTCCTTCTTCTACGAGTTGAAGTATTATAGTTGAAACTAATAATTTTGTACTACTCGCTATTCTGAATTTGTCATTCTTTGAAACGGAAGAAGACTGCTTATCTAATTTTCCAAATCCATCGTTAAAAATAATCTTATCCGCTTTATCTATATAAAGTAAAATACTATAAACAGGATTTTCAGACACTTCATTAATCTTTGCTTTTGCAAGTATAGCTATCGAATCAATCTGCCCATAAAAAACAGACGGTAAAAGCATTAAAATTATTAAGTAAATTTTCATGATTGATTATATAATAAGATAATACAGCTTATCTAAATATTTAAAATACAAGTAAATAAATTTAAAACTTCCTTTTAAAACAACTACTAATCATCACTGCGCTGCTGAAAGTCTGGAAAACCACTAGCTGTCCATTCTATAACACGCGCACGTGTTTCACGATTAGGGTCTGATAATTCATCACCTATAATAGCTTTATAATCGCGAGCATGATAAATTAAAATATCCTTTTCACCATCTTCTGAAGTAGTAAATGAATTATGCCCTGGGCCAAATCGTTTCACATCTTCATTAGTATAAAAAACAGGCGCAGGAGATTTATACCAATTAGAAGCTTCTAATAAATTAGCATCGTCATCTATTGACAATAACCCAATACAATAATTATGATTGGTAGCACTGGCAGAATAGGTTACAAATACTTTTCCGTTTCTTTTAATAACCGCTGGCCCCTCATTAACATTGTACTTCATTTTTTCCCAGCTAAAGTCTGGCTCTGTTAAAACAACTTCAGACCCTTTTAAAGTGGTAGGGTTTTCCATTTCAGAAATTACTAATGCTGTACCATGCACTTCTTTTGATACATTTTGTGCCCAAATTAAATAACGTTTATCATGATGCATAAAGGTTGTTGCATCTAATGAAAATGAATCGTGTTCAGTTTTTATCTGGCCTTCTTCCTTCCACACACCTTCCATTGGGTTTTCTGAATCATTAGATAATACCCACATTCTAATATTCCATATGTTATCTTTTTCTCCTGCTGCAAAATAAATATACCATGTACCGTCTATTTTATGTAATTCAGGTGCCCAAATATGATATCCCATAACACCTGTTTCATGCTTAAACCAGATACTTTTTTCTTCGGCTGTTTTTAAACCATTTATGCTATTGGCTTTCCTAATGACAATTTTATCGTACTCAGGTACTGTGGCTATTAAATAATATATACCATCATCTGTTTTATAAACCCACGGATCTGCACGCTGTTCTGCTATAGGGTTATCAAATTGAATACTTTGTGAAAAAACAGTATTGGAAATAAACATAGTTAATGTAACCAACACAAAAAATCGTAATACTTTCATTTTTAAATAACTTTATAATATATGTAAATATAACAATCAAAATTAATGCAGTCTTAATACTACCTTGAAATATTATTAAAAATTACTTTAAAAAATCGCCAGAAATAATTTGCTTTAAATGTGATATGCTATGATTATAAATGTAAACCCAAGTTTTTAGTGCATCTCTATTTTCAAGATAAGCTGTAACTATTTCTTTTCTATACAAATTAGGCTTGGTATGATTATCACCAACACCTTCATAATCATCTAAAACATTAAAAACAGTTTCAGAATTTATTAGTTTAAAAATAGAACCATATACTTTATCTGAAGTATTAATACTTGTAATAGCTCCTGGAAACCAAGATACTCGGTAAAGTTTACCATGAAAATAGCCTTTACCTACAATTTGGGCATTTTCAGATAAAAACTTAGACATATCATTATCTAAATTTTTCTGTAAGGTTCCGTAAACAAATAAGTAATCTGAAGCCTCCAAAAACAACTTCTATTTATTAACAGCAATCCAATTATCAATTTTATTTTCCAATAATTGTAGTGGAATACAACCTGTTTCTAATACTTGATTATGAAATTCACGTATATCAAACTTATCACCTAAAGCCTCAATAGCCCTTTCTCTTAATTCGATTAGCTTTAACTGACCAATTTTATAAGATAAAGCCTGACCAGGATTTGCCATATAACGTTCAATTTCACTTATAACACTTGCTTCTTCTTTAGCTTCATTCTCTAATGAGTATTGTATAGCCTGCTCTCGTGTCCAACCTTTAGTATGCAAACCTGTATCAACTACTAATCTAATAGCTCTATGGATTTCGCTACTCAACATTCCGAAATATTGATATGGGTCTTTATACAAACCTAATTCTTCTCCCATACTTTCAGTGTAAAGTGCCCAACCTTCAGTATAAGCACTATACAATAATGTTTTTCTAAAAACAGGCAACTCTTCATTTTCTTGGGCCAATGAGATTTGAAAATGATGCCCAGGTATAGCTTCGTGCAAAAACAAATCTTCTTTATCAAAAACATTATAAGTTTCAACATCTGGAATTGGTGTATAAAAAATTCCTGGTCGTGTTCCATCTAAAGACCCTGAACTGTAATTCGCAGCTGCCGATTTTTCTCTAAATGGTTCTGTTCTTCTAACTTCAAAAGGTGTTTTTGGTTGTTTCCCTAAAAGTTTGTCAAGTTGCGGTTTCATTTCATTGTGAATGCTATCATAAAAAGCTATTACCTGAGAACGGTCTGTAAAAGGCATTAAATCTTTATTTGTTCTTACATAATCAAAAAAAGCATTTAGATCACCTTTAAACTCTACTTTTTCCTTAATAGCGTTCATCTCACTTCTAATACGAGCCACTTCATTTAAACCAAGTTGATGGATTTCATCTGCAGTCATATTAGTAGTAGTATATTTCTTTATTTGATGCGAATAATATCTATCTCCTAGAGGCGTAGAGTAAGCTATACCAAAATTTTCAACTCCTGCAGGCAAATATTCATCCTTTAAAAACGCAACCATTTCTGCATGTGCTGGTATAATTTTATTGGCAACCATATCTTTATAAGCCTTGGTAAGTTTGTCTCGCTCTTCTTGGCTAAACGAATCTGGAAATAAATTAACTGGCGAATAATATAAGTTGTTTTCTACTTCTCCTATTGCCAATACTTCAAATTGTGGAATTACTTTTTCGATTAAAGATTTGGGCAATACGTAACCTATTTGTATACCTTTTTTCATGTTAGCTTTTGCCGAAGCAAGCCAAACTAAATAAGCATCAACACGTTTTAACCAATTGTTATAATCTTTAACTGTATTAAATGGTTGTGAAGTAGTACCACTAGCCCATTTATTAAAATCTAAATTTGCTGACCACATTTGGTCTATAGGCATTATTTTTTTTTGAAAATTGAGAGCTTCCAAATTTATATCACATTCCCATAACAATACAGATTTACTCATTTTTTCAGTATCGTTTAATAGGGAATCTGGTATTGCAAACAACTCATTTTTATACTTAGTATAATAAACTTTTACTTTATTATTGAATTCGTTAGATAAAGAATTAGGGTATTGATCATTATAGCCATCAATGCCAGCTTTAGTAGCTTTTTCTGGGTATAATTCATAACTATTTTTACTAAAATTATAAAGTAGTGTATTAAACTTTTCTGTGATTAAATCTGATTTATTTTCAGTTTCTTGTTTGCAGGAAACCAAAATGAATAAAACAAAACAGAATGGAAGTGATTTTTTCATAAGTTACTTATAATTAATTCTAGTAAATATACGTAGATATCAATTATTACCAAATCATGAATGAAATGTTACTTATTTAAACAAATCGAGTTAAATCAATCTCATTAATACTACCATGAGAGTCATGTTTAACTACAACTCCATTTTTAATTATTAGTAATTGTGGAGATTCGTGCATCACTTGAAATTTATGAACTATTTCGTTTGATACATCTCTATATTCTAATAAATCTAAATAATATAAATTTAAGTCTTTTTCAGTTAAACTATAAGCATCAACAAATTGATTCATAACCATCCTACTAATACCACAACGGGTAGAGTGTTTAAAGATAATCTGAGTTTTTGTACTCGATTTTGCTTCTATATCATCTAATTGAGATACTGTATTTAAAGGAATCCAAGGCAATAATTTTTCTTCTTTCTTTTCAGTTGTTCCTCCAAATATTTTATTCATTAACCCCATACTTTATATCTTTATTTTTTTATTCCCTTGCAGGAGGGAATAATATCTCATCATTATCATTAATATGTTCAGTAAGTCGAAATAATCATTGAAGCTTACAAACCGACATAAAGTCATGCACAACAAGGCTTTAGAAGACATTTTGTCTTAAAAATTGTATTGGTAAGATTATTGACTTAAACATCCTGTAAAAGTAATTTAATAATAACATATTATTCCCTCCTGCAAGGGAATAAAAAAAAATATACAAATGAACTTGAATAATTATACAATTAAATCGCAAGAAGCCATACAGCAAGCGCAACAAATTGCTCAAGGCTTTGGTCATCAACAAATAGAAAACGAACATATTTTTAAAGGTATTTTTGAAGTTGATGAAAACGTACTTCCATTCATTTTAAAAAAATTGAATGTAAACATCACTATTCTTAAACAGGCTTTAGATAAACAATTAGAAAGTTTTTCTAAAGTTACTGGTAGTGAACTCATACTATCTCGCGAAACAGGAAAAACACTTAACGAAGCGTCTATCATTGCTAAAAAAATGAAAGATGATTACGTGTCTATTGAGCATTTAATACTGGCTGTTTTTAAATCGAACAGTAAAATAGCGCAGATGTTAAAAGATCAAAGCATTACAGAAAAAACGCTTAAAGCGGCTATTGACGAATTGCGTAAAGGCGAAAATGTAACCTCTCAAAGTCAAGAAGAAACATACAACTCACTTAACAAATATGCTAAAAACTTAAATCAGCTAGCAAAAGACGGTAAGCTAGATCCAGTTATTGGTCGTGATGAAGAAATACGCAGAATATTACAAATATTATCACGTAGAACAAAAAATAACCCCATTTTGGTTGGAGAACCTGGTACGGGTAAAACAGCCATTGCAGAGGGGTTAGCACACAGAATTGTAGATGGCGATATTCCAGAAAATTTAAAAGACAAACAAATTTTCGCCCTAGATATGGGCGCACTTATTGCCGGGGCTAAATATAAAGGTGAATTTGAAGAACGTCTAAAAGCGGTTATTAAAGAAGTTACCGATAGCGAGGGTGATATTGTACTATTTATAGATGAAATACATACCCTTGTTGGTGCTGGTGGTGGACAAGGCGCTATGGATGCGGCAAATATTTTAAAACCTGCCCTAGCCCGTGGCGAACTGCGCGCTATTGGCGCCACCACTTTAGATGAATATCAAAAATATTTTGAAAAAGACAAAGCTTTAGAGCGTCGTTTTCAAAAAGTAATGGTTAATGAACCTGATACCGAAAGTGCTATTTCTATACTACGTGGTATAAAAGAAAAGTACGAAACACATCATAAAGTTCGTATTAAAGATGAAGCTATCATTGGTGCGGTAGAATTATCGCAACGCTATATAACAAACCGTTTTTTACCAGATAAGGCAATCGACTTAATGGATGAAGCAGCTTCTAAACTACGCATGGAAATAAATTCTAAACCAGAAGAATTAGATGTTTTAGATAGAAAAGTAATGCAATTAGAAATTGAAATTGAAGCTATTAAACGTGAAAAAGATGAAAATAAGCTAAAGATTTTACGATCAGATTTAGCTAATTTAAAAGACGTTAGAAACGACTTAAGTGCCAAATGGAAAAGTGAAAAAGAAGCCGTTGAAAACATTCAGAATATAAAACAGTCTATTGAAAATTTTAAACTGGAAGCCGAACGTGCCGAACGAGATGGTGATTATGGTAAAGTAGCCGAATTACGTTATGGAAAAATAAAAGATGCGCAAGAACAGCTTGAAAAGTTTCAAAAACAATTAGAAGAACAACCAGAAAACTCATTAATAAAAGAAGAAGTTACTTATGATGATATAGCTGAAGTAGTCGCAAAATGGACTGGTATTCCTATGACTAAAATGATTCAAAGTGAACGTGAAAAACTTTTGAAACTGGAAGATCAATTACACAAACGCGTTGTAGGACAAGAAGAAGCTATAGAAGCTGTTAGTGATGCCGTAAGAAGAAGTCGTGCAGGTTTACAAAATCCGCAAAAACCCATAGGAACCTTCTTGTTTTTAGGAACTACAGGCGTTGGTAAAACTGAACTTGCAAAAGCATTAGCAGAATATTTATTTGATGATGAAAGTGCTATGACTCGTATTGATATGAGCGAATACCAAGAACGTCATGCGGTAAGCCGATTAATTGGGGCACCTCCAGGATATGTAGGTTATGATGAAGGTGGGCAATTAACAGAAGCCGTTAGACGTAAGCCTTATTCTGTCGTGCTTTTAGATGAAATTGAAAAAGCACACCCTGATACTTTTAATATTCTATTACAAGTGCTAGATGAAGGACATTTAACAGATAATAAAGGGCGTATTGCCGACTTTAAAAACACCATCATTATAATGACTTCTAATATAGGAAGTAGTATCATTCAAGATCGTTTTGAAGCCACAAAAGATATTGATTCTGCTATTGAAGCTGCAAAAGTTGATGTATTAGCGTTATTAAAACAAAGTGTTAGACCCGAGTTTTTAAACCGTATAGATGATACCATTATGTTTACGCCTTTAAACAAAGAAAACATAACTGCTATTGTTGGTTTACAATTGAAGGGTATCACAAAGATGATTGCAGAACAAGGCATTACATTTGATGCAACTCCAGATGCTATTGCTTATTTAGCAGATAAAGGTTATAATCCAGAATACGGAGCACGACCTGTAAAACGAGTGATTCAAAAAGAAGTATTAAATGCTTTAAGTAAAGAAATATTAGCAGGAAAAGTAACTACAGATAGTATTATTTTATTAGATGCTTTTGATGATCATTTAGTATTTAGAAACCAAGGTGATTTAGTAACTGAAAAAAATTAAAATAATTAATATAATGTTGTAACAAAACAACATAAATAACGTCTTATAGTTGGTTGGTTAGTGAAAAAGCAACATGAATCTTGTAATGAGATGATTGTTGCTTTTTTTATTTATTCAAATAAAATATACCGATTGGTATATTTTATGTATCTTTGTAGTAATATGGCAACAAAAGCAGCATTAACATCGCAACATATTATTGAAGTATCAGCTCCTATTTTTAATAAAAATGGTTATGCAGCAACAAGCATTAGCGATATTACAAAGGCAACAGGCTTAACTAAGGGTGCTATTTATGGCAACTTTAAAAACAAAGAAGAGTTGGCTTATGCATCATTTAAATACATGGTTAAATCTTTAATGAAACCATTATCAGAACATTTAGAATTAAGTGATTCCCCTATTCGAAAATTATTTCTAATTACAGATTTTTATAGAAACTACTATCCTTTTAGTAAAGAATTAGGTGGATGCCCTGTTTTAAATATTGGAGTTGATGCTAACAATAGTAATTCAGAATTACTTAAAAAAGTTAGAGATGTTGTACAGCGTATTCAAGATCAATTATGCAATATTATAGAAGAAGGTATTGAAATTGGAGAAATTTCAACCGAAATTAATGCTATGCAATATGCGAAACGTATAGACACCATGATACAAGGTGCTATTTTTATGACTTACACTATGGATGATGAGTTATATATGAAAGACACCATGGATCAAATAGATCAATTAATACACAATGAATTAAAGATTTAATTTTTTTTAAATAATAAGCTATACAAAATAATATAATTCATGAATCAATTACCTAAAGTACTAGAAAATAAAACAAAAATTAGATTTCAAGATTGCGACCCTTTTAATCATTTAAACAATGGCAATTACACAAATTATTTTATGAATCATCGTGAAGATGTACTCTTAGAAAATTACAATCTAGATATTTATAAAATAGCAAGAAAAGAAGGAAAAAGCTGGGTGTCAAGTAGCAATCAAATTGCTTATTTAAAACCAGCACTTCTAATGGAAACTGTAATTATCGAATCTCAATTAATACATTTTAATAATAGTGAAATACACGCAGAAATGCGCATGTATAATGAAGATAAAAGTCATTTAAAATCTGTAATTTGGTGTGGTTTTGTACATTATAATCTGCTTGTACAAAAGAGAGAAACACATAATGAAGATTTAATGACTCTTTTTAAAAGTATCAATAACCCTATCGGCGTAAATACTTTTGAAGAACGAATTAATCAGTTAAAATCAAATTCTTTAGTAAAAATCTAATTAGCATTATACTATTTCCTAAAAAAAATGGTTAATATATAACAACGTACACCGTTCGTCTAAAAACTTGATTTTTATTAAAAAATGTAAAAATATATTCATAAATTAGCTACAATGTATGTCCCCAAAACTACACACTAAATATTATAATTAACTTATTAATAGTATAATAAGCCATTAAAACCTACTTATTCCATGAATATATCAAAGCATATTGACTATTCGCTATTGAAACCAACTGCAACTGAACGAGATGTTATTGATTTATGCAATGATGCCATTAAAAACAATTTTTATTCTGTTTGCATAAACAGCTCTTATGTTTCACTCGCAAAACAACTTTTAGAAAAAACTGATGTAAAAGTATGCTCCACTGTTGGTTTTCCTCTCGGCGCCATGTCTACAACTTCAAAAGTTTTTGAAGCAAAAAAAGCTATTGAGAATGGTGCCAATGAAATTGAAATGGTAATAAATCTTGGTTTTCTTAAAAGCAGAAACTACGTTTCTGTATTAAAAGACATTAGCGATGTAAAACTAGCTATAGGAAGCACACCCTTAAAAGTCATTATAGAAATTTCAGAATTAAATAAAAATGAAATTATTAAAGCTTGTGAAATTTCTTTAGATGCAAAAGCAGATTTTATAAAAACATCTACAGGTTTTTCTAAAAGCGGTGCGACATTAACAGCCGTGAAAATTATAAAAAAAACTATAAAAGATAACGCTAAAATAAAAGCGTCTGGTGGGATTAGTGATTTAGAAACAGCTTTAAAATTTTTTGAAGCTGGAGCTGATAGAATTGGAACCTCCACCGCTATAAAAGACTTAACTAAACTCAAAATTATTAGAAGCACCCAAATATATAAACAGTATTTAGCAGCACAAAAAGCTAATGAAATTAATATGAAAGCTAAATTGAGTAACTAAAAAAGTAACCCAGAATAATTTAATAAAAATAAAAGGCTGAGTAAATCCAATGGATTTACTCAGCCTTTTATTTTAAAGTGATGTATAAAATCTAACAAAAACCATATTACAAACACAAAATAATCTTAACTTTATACATAATTAGCTATCAAAATGAAACTTATAAATACATATATAGACCATACGCTATTAAAAGCTACTGCTACAAAAAATGACATAATACAGCTTTGTAATGAAGCAAAAGAATATCAATTTTACTCCGTATGCATTAATAGCTGCTATGTCACTTTAGCTAAACAATTATTACAAGACACTAATATTAAAATTTGCAGTGTTATTGGGTTTCCCTTAGGAGCCATGAGTACAAAAGCTAAAGTTTCAGAAACTAAACAAGCCATATTAGACGGTGCTGATGAAATTGATATGGTACTAAACGTTGGTTTTCTTAAAAGTAAAGATTTTGATGCTGTTTGGAAAGATATTGAAGCTGTTAAAGATACTATACCACATCATACCCTAAAAGTTATTTTAGAAACTTGTTACCTTGAAGAACTAGAAATTATAAAAGCTAGTGAATTAGCCATACAAAGTGGTGCCGATTTTATAAAAACCTCTACAGGTTTTGGTTCTGGAGGAGCAACAATTCATGATATAAAACTTATGAAACATATTGCTAAAGATGAAGCAAAAATAAAAGCTTCAGGTGGTATAAAAGATTTAAAAACAGCACTAGAATTTATTAACTTAGGGGTTGAACGTATTGGCACTTCTTCTGGAATTGCTATTGTTACAGGAAATACGTCCTTAGAAAAAGAATATTAATTATGAGTGTACATATAGAAGCAAAAAAAGGAGACATTGCAGAAACCATTTTATTACCTGGCGACCCATTAAGAGCCAAATGGATTGCTGAAACTTTTTTTGAAAACCCTGTTTGTTTTAATAAAATAAGAGGCATGTATGGTTACACAGGAACTTATAACAGCATACCTATTTCTGTAATGGGAACAGGTATGGGCGTACCTTCTATATCTATTTACGCTCACGAACTTATAACCGAATATGGCGTTAAAAATTTAATTCGAGTTGGCAGTGCTGGTTCTTATCAAAAACATGTAAAAATCAGAGATATTGTTTTGGCTATGGCAGCCTCTTCAAATTCTGGTGTTAATGAAATTCGTTTTAGTGGAGCTGACTATGCTCCTACTGCCAATTTTGAACTCTTTCAAAAAGCTGTTGATGCAGCTAAAACTAAAAAAATTCCTATAAAAGCGGGTAATATTTTTACATCAGATGAATTTTATGCAGATGATTTTGAATCGTATAAAAAATGGTCAAAATTCGGAGTGCTTTGTGTTGAAATGGAAACAGCTGGCTTATATACTGTTGCTGCAAAACATCATGTAAATGCTTTAAGTATTTTAACTATTTCTGACTCATTAGTAACTGGAGAAAGAACCACAAGCAAAGAAAGAGAAACAACCTTTAAAGAAATGATTGAAATTGCTTTAGAATTGGCATAACATTTTCAAAATTCTCGCCACTTTCTTTTTCACAAAATAGCACATCTAAATTTTCTAATAGTGCTTTTTTGAGTTTGTAATCATTGTAATCATAAACCTAATACTTTTTATATAAGTCTTGCTATATCTCCTTTTCCTTTTTAATTCTATGCTTGAATATTAATTTACCTAAATAGAATTACCTATTCCTACTAAAATAATGGATACTAATATTAGAACTATTCCAAAAACAAAAGTATATAATGTCTTATTAGATATGTTTTTCCATTCTTTAAGATATAGTCCCCATAAATTACCTGCAAGAATAATAGTCGCCATATGAAGAATCCATGAACTAGCTCCATTACCTAGTTTACTTTCTCCCATTCCATAAAAAAAGAATTGTAAAAACCAGATGAATCCTGCCAATCCAGAAAACAAAATGTTTGATGCAATTGGAGTTTTACGATTCACATAATCTTTAAATGATTTATTTTTTATATTTAAATATGTACACCAAATAAAATTGGTAGTAAACCCTCCTAATAGAATTACTACAAAACTTACATTATTTTGAAATAAAGGATTATACCCCTGACTAACTGCGGCCTCTGCCATTGGTTTTCCTGCTTCAATACCAAAATTAAAAAAGGCACTTAATATTCCTGATACGACACCTATTATTAGTCCTTTTACTAAATTAAACTCTTTATTTCCGCCTGTTTTTTCTTTGTCTCCCCATTCTTTTTCTTTAAGCATACCTGCTTTTCCTAAAACAAAAATACCAAATAGACAAATTAATACACCAAATAATACTAATCGTCCCCCTGCATTTGATAATAAATCTGTGAAAGATGTTTTGCCTTCAACATGATGAAAATTATAATAAACAGAAGGTACTAAAGCTCCAAATGCCGAACAAAAGCCCAGTACTATTGAATTACCAAGAGACATTCCTAAATACCTAATTCCTAAGCCATAGGTCAACCCGCCTATGCCCCACAATACGCCCATTAAATAGGTAACGGATCTGGTTCCTCCATCAACGGCATTTATAATATCTAAAAAACCTGATATGGTGAAATACGCAGCAACAGATGGAATTATGAGCCATGAAAAAAAGCCTCCAACAATCCAATAACTTTCCCACGACCAACCTTTTACCTTTTTAAAAGGCATATAAAAACTCCCAGCAGCAAAACCACCAATGGCATGAAATATTAATCCTAATATGGATCCCATAGTCTATTTTTTATGTTTATTAATTTAATATTTATTAGCATACTTGCACCACATCCATTTGCAATAAATCACCAAGTTTATGAATCTTAGAACTTATATGTCCAATACCAATAGCACAGTGATGTGCTGGACCCTGACTGTTCCAATTATTAACAAAATTTCTTGCTCCTATACTAAATTTATATCGACTATTAGTATTACCAATTTCAAGTATTGGTCCTGCAACTGATTCTCCTTCTGCTACCAAAAGCATTAAACCGCCACCTTGTTTTTCTACAACAGATAACAGTGTTACTGGTCCATTTTTAACACTCATTTCCACAGAAACACCTTTACCTACTTTTCCGTGATAAACGTCTAGTGGTCGTACTTTCGTTTTACCTTCTGCAATAGCAATATGCCCTGGACCATCATGTCCCATAAGAACAACATCATCATCAAAATCCAAGGCATAATATTCTGTAAAAGACCCTCCAACTCCAAAACAGTCCATAATTTTCATGGCTTGAGCATTCTTAATTTCATATTCTCCCGCTACTGGAATTCCATTTGCTGTAAGTATAGAGTTTCCTAAAATTATAGAAGCAATTGCTTCTTCATTATCAGGATTACCTGTTCCTTTATAATAATATGCCATAGACCCTAGCTTGTGTTTTTTAACAAGCTTATCTAATGCCACTGATGTTATAGCGGCTTTCATAAGTTCTTCATGAGAACAATCCGATTGCACATCAAATATTTCGTTAAAAGATTCCAATCTTTCTGATGCTTCTTTTTCTGTAACTGCCTTTCTAAATACTACTAATTCTTCAACTTCAATCAATTCAATATGTCCACCAAAATGAGCATATTGCTGTGTTAAATCTGAATAAATATCTAACATCCCACTATAATAATGCCCCATACAACCTAATCGATTATAAGACATCGTATTTTTAACTTTTGCTGCTTGAATCCATTCTACAACCTCATCCCAACACGCTTTATCATTATGCAGCATCCCAGTGATTTGATGAAATTTCACACCTACCCTATTAAAAACATTGGCAATTTCAGGAACAGAGCAAGCTGAACAATAAGACAACCATTCTCCTGTCATTTTGGTACGATCTTTCATTAAATTAAAAGACTTATAATCTATCGATGCTTCTGGTGATAAATTAAGTATAATAACAGGAACATTTGCCCGCTGAACCACAGGAAGTACTGTTGAAGACAAAGCATATGTAGTAACGTATAAAAAAATAATATCTACATCTTCTGTTTTAAATCTTTTTCCTGCTTCAAATGCCTTATCTGCATTATCAACCAAACCTGCATTGATTATTTCTGAATGATGTTCTCCTATTTTATTTTCTACAACTTCTAAAAAACTTTCAAGCTTTTCCTTTAATCCTGAAAATTGTGGCCAATAAGTATCTAAACCAATACCAAATAGTCCTATTTTAAAAGTTGAATATGGTGTATTCATAATAATTATAATATTTTTTTAATTGATTGAATTAATTTTACAGGCTCTAAAATAACTAATTTTTATATAAAGTCATCTTTAGTAGAAATTATCTATTTACTATTTTTCTCGTAACGATACATTTCTGAAGCTGCTAATAAAAAAGCTCCTACTCCAAAATCGGCTGTAGAATTAATATCTACCACCTGTCCAGGAATGGCTCTTTCGCCAATAGGCTGTACATATCCTACGTTACCATCCTTTTGAAGCGCGACTTCTGTTAAATATTTCCAACTTTTATCTGTGGTAGGTAAATAGGTTTTCTTTTCTAAAATCTCATTATTAATGCCCCATAAATACCCATAGGTAAAAAATGCTGTTCCACTAGTTTCTGGTCCTGGTGCATGTGCTGGGTCTAGGATACTTCGTGTCCAATAACCTTCTGGTTGCTGGGCTTTTTTTAAAGATTTTGCCATCGCTTTAAATCGAGATATATACTCATCACGATACATAGCATCTTTAGGTAAATCTTGAATAACTTTAGCTAAACCTGCAAAAACCCAACCATTTCCTCGTGCCCAAAAGTCTTTTTTACCATTTGCACTTTTATGCTCAGGATATACATACTTTGCATCTCTAAAATATAATTGAGCGGCTTCATCATACATGATACTATTGGAATAGTTCAAGTACTCATGTAATTTTTCCAAATAAAGTTCGTTACCAGTAACGTTATACAATTTAGTCATTACAGGCATTACCATATAAAGTCCGTCTGCCCACCACCAATAATCGTTTGCAGCAGTGCTCATTTCATATTCCATGACGTCTCGTGCACGTTTTATTTTTTCTGGGTCTTTTTGTTCTTCTAAATTATAAATATCTATATACGTTTGAAACGCTATTTGCCAATCTCCAAAAAGCACATGGTCGTCCGTTTCTCCATAACTATATTTCCACTCAGATTTATTATCAGATTTAGCGCCTTTATATTCATTTTTTTCCGCCCAAGCTTTTGAGTATTCTAAATAGTCTTTATTACCTGTTACTTTGTATGCTTCTATATTACCTGTATGATATGCAGCAGGATGCCAAAAAGCATAATCTGGTATGGGATGGCTTTTCTGCCAATGTTTATTTACTTTGTTAATGATGGCTAAAACACTATCTTTCTTTTTAGGAACACCTATTTCTTTAACGGTATCTTTAGTTTCATTTTTTTTATTAGTGAAACCACAAGAAAAAACTAAAATTAAGAACAAGAAAATACTTGAAAACTGAACTAATTTATTTATTTTCATTTTTTTTGTATAAATCTATTTTGGTAATTTATTTAACTCTAATACACGAATCATTGTTGGCTCTTTTTTTGCCAAACCTTCTCCATCAATTTGAGTCACATTTTGTAAAAAAACACATAATTTATGTTTACTTTCCCAAAGGCTTTTATCATAATTAGGCTCCCATTCTCCAACTGAATTTGTTGTTAAGTCTGCTATTTTCCAATTGAATTCTTCATTCAAATTACTGTATGCTAATGATATTTTATTACCTCTTTCTTCATCTCTAAAAATTAGGTATAATAATGAATTTGCTCCTTCATCATCAATAAATACATCAGGTCTTGAAATAGGAATTTGCTTTGTTCCACTTCCGCCTAAATAAAAAGAAGTTTTTCTAAAGCCTGTATTTTCTTTTTTCCATATGCCTTTATCTAAATAAACTATTTGAAATTGAGGTATATCATTTTCACTCCAATAGGATGCTATATACGGGTTGCCATTTTTATCAGCAGTCATTGCAGTTTGATTTATTAAGCTACTTTTTTGCGGAATTCTCCAAGCATATTCGGCTGTTGCTTCCGTTATTGGCAATGTGTAAATTTCTCCTGTAGATTTTTGCCAAGTAATGCCTCCATCTTTTGATTGCGCATAACTTAAATCATGATTCGTTTCTACGCCTCCTGTTTCTCGCCACACCCATGAGAGATGAATAACACCTTGTTTGTCTATACAAACTTGCCAATAGGCATTTCTTTCATCTTGTCCATCTACCAAATTTTGTTGTAGCTGAGACCATTTTTGACTTTTTGTATCATATGAATTAATTACCATATTACCTCTGCCAGAAGCACCTGAACGGTAAAAAAAGAGTAATCCTCCGTTTGTTAGATTGTAAAACTCAGGATAGGTAACTTTTAATTCTTCGATACCTGTCATAGCTTGTTCTTCTCCAAGTTCTAAACCCAATGGCTCTTTGCTTTTTGCATAACGAAGCTTGGTGTTGTGATGATCCCAAGACACATGTAAATACCCATTGCCATCTATGGCTATGCTTATACTGTTGTGTGCATCCTTTGTATTTCCTTTATATGGAGTCGTCTCTATTTTCCAGTTTTTTGTATTTATTTTTCGCTTTCCAAGAATAAGATAACCATCACCATCATAATAAGCTATAAATTGAAATTGCTTATACGTAGTTAATGCATTTTTTCTGAATTTAACAGTGTTTATTGAGTTATTACTCCACCCCAAACCAACGTTTGTTTGTTCTACTTTTTGATCAGAACAAGATGTTAAACAGATTAAAAGATTAACGAAACAAAGAAAAATTATTTTTATTGAGTAACTTTTGGTTACTTGTATTGTTTTGCTTTTTTGCATGAAACTATTTGTATTTATTTTACATGGTTTTTTCCTATTAAATAAAATCTTCTCTTATAGGATTAAAACTGTCTATAAGTTTTACTTTTTCTGTTAAAGTTTGAACACTATGTTTTAGATTAGATGCTACTTTAAAAACATCTCCTTCATTGAGAAGATATTCTCTATCCTCAATAAATAATTTTAATGATCCTGATGCAACATAAGTAATTTGTTCATGAGGATGATGGTGAGGAGGGTCTGGTTTCTCCATAGGGCCATCAAAAAATTCAATGACGGTAACCATCAAATTGTCAAGATGGGCTACTTTTCTTTTTATTGGAGGAGTTGTATTTAATTGTTCGAACCCATCAATACTTTTTATAACTTCCATATTTATATCTATGTTATTTAAAATAAAAATATTCAATTAAAAAGCCCCAACTAAGAAAAATGTCAGGACTTTTCAAAATAACTAAACTAACTTATTATACTTTAAATAAGGGTTTTACCACCCTGGATTTTGTTCCAATTTTACGTCTTTATTTCTATCTATAACAGATTGTGGTATAGGCCATAGATTAAAATCTGTAGTTAATGTTGTACGTGTTATGTCATTTTTAGCATAAGTACGAATACGATCTACAGCAACTGTTCCTCCCATTCTTAGTAGGGTATTCCATCTGCTTTCTTCTATAAATAGTTCTCTTGCGCGTTCATCTAAAATAAAATCCAAATCTACGTCTCCTGCTGCAATTAACGTCGCATTTACACGATCTCTAATCATATTAATATCATCAGCTGCTTTTTGATTATCACTCATTCTAAAATAAGCTTCTGCTCTAATTAATATTGTTTCTGGCAAACGAATTGCATATTCATCACGAAAAAGATTACTTCTATCTTGTCCTTGATCTAACCCTACAAAAAGGTCTGTAGTTAATTTATTAAATATTGGATAAATCCACCCTTTACCTGCATTAGCTTCATCTAAAACATTTTGAGGAACAGGGTTTCCAAAGTTAGCAGGTTCTGCAGGATCATTATAATATATAATTCTTCTTATATTATATTCTGTATTTCGCTCATCGCCAACTTCTAAAGAGCCTTCCCAAATAAGGTCTGAAGTATAAGGAGTTGGTGCATCAAAGGCAACGCCTCTTCCTCCAACATCTTCTGCTGTACCAATGACGCCTGGTATTGCTCTATATACAGGCATAAAGTTTCTTGGATAGTTAAGAAAAGATTCGTTATCTCCTGCTAAAAAAGCATCAAAATCGATCTGAAATGTCCATATGCTTTCTGTATTTCCATCAGAATAATTTATATTATCCATTTGAAACAAATCCCACCAAACATTCTTACCTGCAACATCTGCTCTAGAACCAAAACGTGATGTCATTAAAGAATAAGTACCTCCATCTATTACCAAACTTGCATAATCTACCGATTTTTGAAAGTTAGCATCATCTCCAGTTTCTGTACCTAAAGCTAAATAGAATTCACTTAAGTAATGCTGAGCAACCCCTTTTACAAGTCTACCAGACTGAGTTGTTAACTCTGGCAAATCAGGAAGTATAGCTTCCAATTCGTCTATAGCAAATTGATAAGATTCTGCTCGAGAAGCTCTAACATAATCATAACGTGGTTCATTTATTAATTCTGTTACAATAGGTATACCTCCAAATAATTCTGCAAGTATCCCATGTGCATAGGCTCTAAAAAATTTAGCTTGTGCAATAGCATAGGCTTTCTCAGATTCTGAACTCCACTCTATATTTTCTAAATTTGCAGCAAATAAAGCCGTATTAGCTGTTGCTATTAGTTTATAATGAAAATTAAAGATGTTATTAAAACTTCCGTCTTCTGAATTAATTTGACTGTAATCGGCAAAACCGATACCTCTAAATTCTGGAACATTCATAATGTCTGTTCCACGTCCTTTAATTAATTCATTGTTAACGCGAAAATTTCTAAGGTCTGAATACAAAGTAATTAAAACCTGATCTACCTGTGTTGCCGATGAAAAAGCATTATCAGAGGTATAAAATGTTTGGGGTTCTTCTACTAAAAATTCTGTATCATCACAGCTAATAAATAATAGAAATGATGCTAATATGTAAATTTTATATTTAAAGTTTTTCATTTTTTCTATATTTTAAATTAAAGACTGGCATTAATACCTATAGTAAATGTAGTAGGCACTGCGTAAGTATTATCTCCTGGACGTATTCCTAATTCTGGATCACCTCCACCAAACCAGTTAGTAAACGTGTGTAGATTATGTATACTTGTATATAATTTCACTGAATTAATTCCAATTTTACTTATTAACTTTTCAGGAATATTATAAGATAGCGAGATATCTTGTATGCGAACAAACCCCCTAGATTGAAGACCTAAATATCTTCCTCCTGTATAATCTGAACGTAAATATTTGTTACTTTTATTTTCTGGTGTCCACCATGGATGGTTTATTTCATTCGTATCAAAACGATCTCTAAAAGAGGTAGCCAAAGGATTTTCCGAAGCATAAAAATTATCCTTTCCTCCACCAAAAGCACCTGTTAGCAATACATAAAGACTAAAATCTTTATGAGTAAAAGTGTTAGAAAGACTCATTCTGAAATTCTCTTTTCTATACCCTAAAATTTTACGATCATCATCAGCATTTATTACACCATCTCCATCTAGATCTCTAAATTTAGGATCTCCAGGAGTTGCACCATTTTTAGTTATATAATCTGTGTCATCTTCTTGTACTACACCTGTAAATTCATAGCCATAAATAGCACCCAATGATTTCCCTATAAACAATCCGTTAGACAAATCGTCGTCTTCAACACCATCACCATCAAGATCATCACCATAAAGACTGGCTAGCTTATTACGATTTTTCCAATAGTTTAAATTAGAAGTCCAAGTAAAATTATCTGTTTTAATATTAGTAGATCCCAAATTAATTTCTAATCCACTATTATCTATTTGACCAAGACTCGATAAGATCGTTTCAAAACCAGTCATTATAGGAATGTTTCTTAAAAATATTTGATCTGTTGTTTTAGAAAAATAAAAATCTACATCTAAAGAGATTTTATTATCTAATAATCTAGATTGAAACCCGCTATTAAAAGCAGTTGTTGTTTCCCATCCTAGGTTTGGATTCGCTAAAGAAGATAATTGTACACCATATAAAATACTTGATGGATTATCACCAAATTCATATCTAATACCGCCGTCACTTCCACTATTAACTCGGGCTAATGTTCCATAAGCATCAATACCTTGGTTTCCGTTTTTACCATAAGACGCTTTAAGTTTCATGTAGTTAATGAATTTATTATTAGCTAAGAAATCTTCATTAGAAATAGTCCAAGCAAGTCCTACTGATGGGAAATTACCCCATTTTTTATCGGCTCCAAAAACAGAAGATCCATCGCGACGAATAGACGCGTTTAAATGATATTTGTCTTTTAATGTGTAGCTTAAACGTGCTAAGTATCCAATATTAGATTTTTCTAATACATTTAACGAGCTATTAAGTATCGTTGCTTTATGAATACCATTTAACCCTAATTCTGTATTACCATTGGCACTATAATCGCTACCATTTAAGGTAACTTCTTTTTCATAAGTATAATCTCTTGTAGCTACTAAAGTCATATCTACATAATGATCGCCAAATGTTCTTTTGTAATTAAGAATATTGTCTAGTATATATGTGTAGTTATTAATTCGAGTATTATATCCATTTGCTTGCGTAAGTCTTGTTTGTAATGATGTTGGAGAATATCTTTCGATATAGTTTCCTGCACCAGCTTCACCAACATAATAGTCTTCATAATAAAACCTATCTCTAGTGTAATTATTTGAATTTATAGAATAATTAAAACGATAGCTTAAACCTTCTATTTTTGGTATTTTTAAAGATAAATAACCTGCAAATCTAAAAAAATCACTTTTATCTTTATCCTCTACGGTACCATCAGTACCCCATAATGGACTCTGAACAGATGAACCTGTTGGGTAGCGCTCTAAAAGTCTGCTATTAGAAGAATTAACATCGTTTGGCATACTATCAAAACGGTAAGGATGTCCAATAGGAGCCATTTGATAGGCAAGTTCCATATCGGCACCTATACCAGAATAGTCATTGTTGTTGTAAGTACCATCTATACCCACTTCTAGCCAATCTGTAATGTTCGTATTTAAGCGTGTTCTTAAAGAAATTCTTTGATAATCATCCCCAATTATTACACCTTCTTCTTTGTTATATCCTCCAGAAAAATAGTAATTAACTTTATCTGTACTTCCAGAAACAGAAACTTGCTGGTTATGTATTACACCTGTACGAGAAATTAGATCCATCCAATCTGTATCTACACGTTGAGCTAAATATTGATTTCTTGTTTCATCATCAAAAATGATAGAACCCACGGCTTGATTTGTTTGCGAAGCATATTTTTGCTCATAATCAGAAAGCCCCATCATATTAAATTTATTATTCCAAGTATTAAAACCTGTAGAGGCAGATATTTTAATAAGAGGTTTATCTGATTTACCCTTTTTTGTGGTAATCATAATAACCCCATTTGCAGATCTAGAACCATAAGCAGCTGCCGCAGAAGCATCTTTTAAAATATCGAAACTTGCTATATCACTAGGGTTTATATCTTGAATACTCCCTAAGAAAATAATACCGTCAAGAACAATTAAAGGGTCATTGGATCCATTAATTGAATTTTGTCCACGAACTAAAATACTTGGAGTTGTTCCAGGACTATTTTGAGGCGTAATGTTAATACCAGCTGCCTGACCTTGAATACTTTGTAGCGCATTAGAACTAGAAATATTAGCAATAGGAGAATTTTCGACATCAACAGTACTTACAGATCCTGCAACATCTTTTCTTCTTGCTGTACCATAACCAACTACAACAACTTCATCTAGTGCAGCTGCATCTTCTACTAACTTAACATCAACAGTAGTTTGATTACTAACATTTACTTCTTGTGTTAAAAAACCAATATAAGAAAACACCAAAACATATTCATTACTTTCTATAAGTGATATGGAATAGTTACCATCAAAATCTGAACTCACACCATTTGTAGTTCCTTTTTGAACAATGTTTACCCCAGGGAGTGGTTGTCCGTTTTGATCTGCTATTTGTCCATTAATCATAGGCTGTTGTTTTTTAATAACAGTACTTTGATTATTTGGATTATTATCAATTAGTTTTTTCTTTTTTAAAATAATTTGTTTGTCTAAAACCTCAAATGTTATATTAGAATTTGAAAACAGGTTTTCTAAAACAGAAAATATTAGTTCTTCTTCTACTTTTATAGAGGTCTCTCTTTTATAATCTATCTCACTATAATTATATAAGAATTTAAATTCTGTAAGTGATTCTATTTTATTCAAAACTTTTTCTACACTTACTTTTTCAAGGTTTAAAGTAACCTTTGTTTTTTGACTATATACTTCATTTGCTTGTAGCTGAAATAAAGAAGTTATTAAAAAAAGTGTGGTTAATCTCATTTTTAAGTCAAATTTTAATGCTAAAGAACGTGACTTCTTAAACTTAAATAGTTTTTTCATATTTTTGTTTTGTATTAATGGTTAATTAATTTAATCACTAAGTTCTAATCGGGAGGTATTCGTAGTATCTTCCGGTTTTTTTATATATTAAATTGTAATTTAATATATAAAAACATAGTGCTGTTTTATTCTTAATTTAGTGTCGTTATCTTTTTTTCATAGGCAGAGAGTTTTTTTAAAATTATTAATTAATTGTTATTAGATTATTTTCGATACTATAATTTATTTGATAGTTTTTATTAAAAGATTCGAGAACTTCTTCAATAGTCTCAATATCAAAAGTAGCTGCAAATCGTTCCTTGTTTAAGGATTCATTATTGTTAATTATAACAACATTATAATGTCGTTCTAATTTTTTTATAATATTTTCAAAAGTCATATATCTGAATATAACTTTACCATTAATCCAAGCCGTATACATTTCTATATCTGCTTCTTCTATTATAAATTTGTTACTATTTTTTACCCAAGCAGCATTAAACCCTGGCTCAAGCTTTGTAGCAGTTTCTTTATTATAAGGCGTTTCTTTTTCATAAACACTTACCGCCCCTTCTACTAATACGGTATTAATTAATTCGTCTTCTGGATAAGAAGATATATTAAATTGCGTTCCTAAAACTCTTACGTTAATATTATTAGCATTCACAATAAATGGGTGTTCTGCATCTTTAGCAACAGAAAAATAAGCTTCTCCATTTAAAAACACTTGCCTATTCTCTCCTTCTATAAACTTAACTGGGTATTTTAATGAGGTACCAGAATTTAAATTAACCATTGTTCCATCGGATAATTGAATTTTAAATCGTTTTCCATAAGGTATGGTTAATGTATTATAAACTAAAGTTTCTTTATCTATAGCTTGTTCATCATATGTTAATTGATTTCCATTTTGTCCTCCTATAACCTTACCCTTAGCATCTACAATTTTTGTAGAGCCATCTTCTTTAAGAATTTGAATATTACCATTCTCTAACTGAAGTGTAATACTTTCGTTAGGAATTATAAGTTTAGAGTCTTTGGTAAAATACCCGCCTTGGTATAAATAACCCAATCCCAAAAACATAATACCTATTGCTGCATATTTAAACCATTGCGTATATAATTGTTTCACTGGTTTTTTAGCCTTATGAATATTCTTTAAAACAGAATCATGAGCCAGTTTAAAATCTATATCCTGTAAAGCAACGTTAATATCGCTTAATTCACGTATATAGTTTTTAAATTCAATTTGATTTTTTTTATCGTGTAACCATGTTCTCAACGCATCTAATTCTGAAGTTGAAATTGTATTATTTAAAAATTTATCTATAAGAAGCTTCACAATGTTTTTTTAATTTTATATTATTGTCAAATTATTACTAACTCTATAAATACGATTCGTTTTTCAACATCCCGTAATTAATTTTTATTTTTTTTATGATTTTCTCAAAAAATTATTCTTTTCATGGCAATTTATGATTCTTGGAAAAACAAAGAATTGCTCCTAGCAATACAACAAGGAGATAAATCTGCTTTTGAATTCTTGTTTAAAAAATATTATGAGGCCTTAGTTGGATATATCACAACATACACACAGGATAGTCAACTATCTGAAGATATTGTACAACATAGCTTTATCTCTTTATGGAACAAACGACATAAATTACTACTAGACACTTCTCCTAAGAATTACTTATACACTATAGCTTATAATCGCTATATTGATTTGTATCGTAAAAAAAAGCGTGAAGATACTTTACTGAAAGAATTATGCTTAGAAAATTTACGTAACAATATTGAGGAAAATCATGACGTTTTTGAAAAGCGAATTGCTAGGCTTAAAAGAATAATAGAACACCTACCTCCACGATGTAAGGAAGTTTTATACTTGAGCAAACTACGAGGATTAGATTATAATGAAATTGCTGAAAAACTTAAGATTTCTCCAAGAACAGTAGAAGAACAAGTTAGAATCGCTTTTAAAAAAATTAGAAAAGGGTTCAATGATAGTCAAATTCTATTTATATCAATGATGAAATGTTTAAGATGATACTTAGATTTTTTTTACTTTTTATCACCTGTTAAATTCACTCGAATTGACAAATCTCATTCATACACTACACTAAAAATTAAACCAACCTAAACAAAATAGATTGTCCAGTAAATTTTTGAGACAACACATTAATTGCTGATTCTTTTAATTGAAGTACCCTAGGGTAACCACCTGTCGTTTGGCAATCTCGCATTAAAACAATTAATTTCCCTGAAGGTGTTAATTGGACTGTACCTGGCAATACTGCTGATGTGATAATAGGTTTTAATTCGTTTTTTAAAACAGCTTCTAATTGATATGCCATTCTATTATTATCCTTTGAAATGCTATATGCTTTTAAAAATAATTCTTTTTGCTGACCTTCAGAAAGCAAATCAAATTCTGGTCCCTTAAAAACATCTATAACTTGAGAGTCAAAATGTGATGCATTCATTTTGATTGATGCGTATCCACTATCAACTACCGTTATTGTTTCTTCAAGACCCAATTCATCATCTTTAAATAATACAAACTGCTCTGTAATGCCTTTATACATACTTTGACTTTGCATTACTTTTTCAGTTTTAAAACCACCTAAAACAGCCAAATAACACCTAAATCCTTTGCTTAACTTACCAAACGACACTATGTCTCCAGTTTTAATTGGTATGGCCTTATTAAGCTTTATAGGCAGTTTGTTTAACTGCGGAGACATATCTGCTCCCGAAATACAAATAGATGTATCTTTAAAAAATTGAAGCACAGGCCCCGTCATCGTAACTTCTAAAACAGCTAGATTAACATCATTACCAAGTACACTATTTGCCATAGATGCCGAAATCACATCCATAACCCCTGAATAAGGCACACCAAATTCTTGATAACCAAAACGACCCAAATCTTGAATGGTAGAATAAAACCCTGCTTTTAAAACCTTAACCATTTACAAGCTTTTTTTCTAATTGATACACCCCAGCTTCAACTAATATTTTTATATCATTATATGCTTTTAATGACACTGGTTTAAAAATAATTCTATCTCCTGCTTTTGCAAAACAAGGCGATTCTAATTTCGGATTAAAAAATTCCACAGGTGTATTTCCAATAATATTCCAACCTCCTGGACTTGCGTTTGGATAGACTCCAGTTTGTTGTCCGCCAATAGCAACAGCTCCTTTTTCAATTTGTAATCTCGGGGTCGATTTTCTAGGCATATAAAGCGATTCATCTAAGCCCCCTAAATATAAAAACCCTGGTAAAAAGCCAATAAAATACACCATATAAATAGCTTGATAATGACACTTAATTATAGCATTTTTTGACAACTTTTTTTCTTTTGAAATTTCATCTAAATCAATTCCAAAAACAGGATCATAACACACGGGAATCGTCCATGAATTTGACACTATGTCATGTTCTAAATCACTAGATTTATATATCTTTTTCAAAACATTTACTTCATTTTCGTAATTCCTACAAATGGTATTATAAATAATTAATAACGAGTTATATGCGGTTTTTATCTCAATAATAGATTTAACACTAAATTCATTAATAGCATCTTTAAAAACAATAATATCCTGTAGAACATTTTCATCAATAACTGCTGGCCATTCTATTAAAATAGAACGTTCTCCAAATGGTTTATATGTAAGATTAAAAGCCACTGATTTATCTAATTTCAACACCTTTTTTTTCTAAATTAATTCGTAACTTTTTAAGCAATGCTACGGCATTAAAATTATCACCATGAATACAAAATGTATCTGCTTTTATTGAAACACTTTTTCCATGAATAGTAGTCACATTTTGTTTTGAAATCATACCATAAACATGATTAAACATAATGTCTGTTTCATGTATTAAAGCTTCTTTTTTTGTTCTTGAAACTAAAGATAAATCGGCATTATAATTTCTATCTGCAAAGGCTTCGTAAACAATTGGGATATTATTTTCAATGGCTAAATTGGCAATTACCGATTTAAAAGGCACATATAATTTTATAGGTTCAACAAAACTTTTCATCACCTCTATAATAACTAAAGCCGCTTTTTTATCGACAGCCGCTAAATTATAAAGTGCGCCATGTGGTTTTACATGATGCAAGCTTACCTGTTCTTCTCGAAGAATGCTTAATAAATGCTCTATTTGATCTTTTAACGAAGTAAACAAAGCTGCGCAAGACATATTCATCTTTACTCTACCAAAGTTTTCTTTATCTGGAAACGAAGGATGTGCGCCTATTTTAACACGATACTTTTTAGCTAATTTAGTAACTGTTCGCATCGTTTTATTATCTCCTGCATGACCACCACAGGCAATATTACAAGACGAAATATAAGGCATTAACTGAGGCTCGTTACTAACGCCCTCGCCTACATCAACATTTATATCTATTGAAACCTTATCCACAAAAACAAATTTAAGCTAAACACTTTATTTAATGTTGCTACAGAGAGTAATATACTAATTCCTAGAATTAAAACGCCTAAAAAGGCCTTATTTCATTTATTAGCTATAAATGATGAAGATTACTTTACTTACCTTACCACTACTAATTAAAACTAGAGATAAACCTTCGTTTAAAAATGTCATTATTTAAAAGTTTTTATTTGAATTTATAGGTTTAAATTTATTATAGAGTTGTGATCTTTATATTGTATTTCCAATTCTGTTAAACCTTGATTTATGTCTTCATTTAGAAAAGCGATAAATTTTTCAATTATATTAATTTTCTTGAAGTGATTAATAACAACCTGATTTATACTGGCGTGTTTGAGAGAAACTTCAAAAAGTGATGAGAATTTAACAGCATGTCCTTCTTTTGTAAATTGATAACTTATAGAGTTTAGAGGAGTAAAAACACAGTTATAAGCATCGTTTGAAATTTTTTCAATATGTTGAGAAATTTTTTTTTCTAGATCACTTATTTGTAGAATATCACGAACTTTAGACATACTAGAGCTTTTATTACCTAAATATTCAAGGGCATTTTCAAAGCGAGATGAAGAAAAGGTTATATTAATTTTAGTAAAGTTCTGCTTATTGTGTGTTCTTGCTGTTGCAGAAAATATTGAACTATATTGTTCTACAAAATTTTCTATCGCAACATCTTCAATTAAATTTTCTAAATCAGAAACAATTGATTTAAGTCCACCTATTACAAAATATTTTTTTATGCCAATTGGATCCATTTCTTGTAGTAAATCAAATAAGTTGGCGAGGTCATCAGTTCCTTTGTTTATTTTGTCAGTTCTAAGGCGAGAATAGGCGCTTTTTTTATTATTGTCCATTTGATTTGTAATAAAAAGAGCCGTGAAATATTCCTGTATAGATCGATGCGGATAATAAATTTTGGTTCCGTCTTTTATAAGTATAGATATAGAAGTAATAAGATCATAGTATAAATCCTCTTCAACAAAATCCTTTTCTATGAATAATTTTGAATCTTTTAACCTTGATATATATTTAAATAGAGTGATATCTGTTAAATCATACATATTATTCATGTAAAGTATAAAAGAAAGCGCGGACATTGCTTTTTTAAACTCTGCATAAGAAAAATTCGATCTTCTTTCTGGATTAAGTATCCCTTGAGACGTTTTATGAGTGCCATATAAGGTAGAAAACACATTCTCATAAAATTCACTTCGCTTTGTTGGGATTTCAGGGTAACTCTCATAGGTTAAAACAAACATAGATAGCAATAGAGGGTTTTTAAGGATGTCTCTATAGTATTCACTTTTTGGATCCTGTAATGTTTTAATTATTGAATCTGCCTTTTTATCCTTTTTTAATTTTTTAACAAACGGAGCTATATCTTTTTCGTCCAAGCTACTAACCTTATATGTCCCCCTTTTCGAAATGAGCGATACACTGGTACCTGGTCTAGTTGTAATTAAAATTATATTTTTATTATATTTAAAATTAAACGCTTTTAAGTCATCTAGAATTCTTTTTTCTATTCTACTATTTACCTCATCAAAACCATCAAAAATCAAAAAAAAGTCACCCTTTAAAAAAATATATTCTACCCATTTGTCATGTGCACTATTATTTTCAATAATTTTTTGAATTGATTTTATAATAAAACTTTTAATAATGTTATAACTGTAACTATCAGGGATATAAAAATCGTTTAAATCTTTTAGAGAAATAAAAACGGGTATTTTACGGCCTTCTGTTATTGCTTGAAGAAAGGAATATTTAGCAATAGATGTTTTACCAGATCCTGCCGTACCTTCAAGTATAATCATTTTTTCTTTTTGTAAATCTGAAACTGGTTTACTTAAACTATAGGTTGCTTTAGAGTTCGTTATGTTTAAACAATAATAATATTCTAAAAAGTTTACTTTGTTTACTCTAAAATAAAAAGAGAAATCATATAACAAGTTTTGATACGTATATTCAAGGTATGGCTTAAGGAAATTATTAAAAAATAATTCAAACCTTTTAATTTCAAGATATTCTTTAGAGTCTTTTTTAGGATCTTTTATAAAATATTCTTCTCTTAAGAATTGTTTAAGCTTATTTATATCATTCTCCATCTAAACTTATTAAAATTTATTTTTATGCTATTCAATATAAAAACGATAATGTTTCTCCCCTTGATCAATTAAATGAACTTTGTCTAACGAATTAAAAAAATCGCATTCTTTTAATAACAATTTAAAATCTATATTTTCCATATTTACAATTATATTATAAAACAAAAACATGATTTCATTATTTGATAACTGAGCTTTTACAATACTAACATAATAGCTCTTGTCTTCTAAATTAGAATTTTGAATAAACTTTATCGTATTATAAAGATTTTTAAAATAATGATCGAGGTTTGATCGGTGATTAGAGTAAAATTTCTTAAAAGCATGATCTACAACTTCAAATTCGCTACTTGACGAGTTTTGCAATTTAGCTTTATCATAATCAGATTTAAATAACGTATAGTACACATTAAAACAATCTCTTCCATCTGTGGCTATATGGTTGTTTTGGGGATGCTCTTTACAACTCATTGAATTAACTATCAAATGATGTAAATTTAAGAGGCTAAAAAATGTAGATTCAAATTGTTGCTTTTGTAATGTATTACTTTGTTTTATAAAGACTTCTCTAGTCAGTTTGAGCTCTTCTTTTTGGAGCATAAATTCATTAATTTGAGTATTTAAGGCTTCAACTTGAGCATCTAAGACTTTAGAATTAGTTAGGAAATCTTTTCTTTGTTCTATCAAGGCAACATAAAACAATATTACTCCAGCTAAAGCCCAAAAAGATCCTACTATACCTCCAATAAAATCTCCAAATTGAGCTGCCTTTTCAGAATTTACACTTGAATCTAAACTGATATGCCAATCATTCCATAAAAAAAATATGAGTCCGAGGAAAAAGAAAATTATACCAAAACTAACAAGTCGTGATCCAAACTTTATAGTAAACAATTTATCCATAAGAGAGTTGTTTATATTATATGTATAATAAATAAGTTTTTCGTTACTCTCAAATTTAGTTTAATTTTCTTATAATAAAAGTAATATATTTGAGTAATTCTTGACACAAGCAAAAAATAATGATGAGAGGATATATATTTTTTCTGAAAAAAAATTATTGCTTTTTTTTGATTGACTCAGAAAGTAGATTTGTTTTAATATTATCAACAAATCCTATTTATTGCAAACTAATAATGTAGGATTAATCTAAAATAGGTAAACTTTTTTAAGATGAGACCTCTTACCTCCACTAGTTACAAACTAGCAGCAGCAATGATAAAACAAATAATTAAGAAGAAAACATATTTACATTGTAGATATATAATCTTACTTATTTAAAAATAAAATCGATTAAAAACGTTTTTATTCGATTAAATGTATTTATCTTTGAAAGATTAACCAAGAATATTCATTTATTGGTCCAACACTTTAAATAAAAACCTACTCATATGATAAAATCGACACTTGCAGCCATTTTTCTCTGTGCTACACATTCAATTTATTCACAAGAAAACCTTTCTACATTGGGCGATGAAGCCACAGGAAGTGGAGGAACATCCAGCTATTCGGTTGGACAATTAGCATATATACCAATTTCAGGGAGTAACGGAACAACCATGTATGGTGTACAACAAAGTATTGAACTTTACACTTTAAGCAACCCTGAATTGAAAGCGCTAACCTTACTGGCAGCAACCTACCCTAACCCTACTACAGATTATATTATTCTGAAGTTAAATAACTCTAATTTAACCAGCCTTTACTACACGATGTATAACATACAAGGTAAAACCGTATCAAAAGGAGAAGTACTAGATGAAGAAACACAAATAAGAATGCAACACTTAGGAACTGGTACTTACATCTTAAAAGTGAATCAAAGCAGTAAAGAAATAAAATCTTTTAAAATCATTAAAAATTAATAATTATGAAAAAATTATACACGCTAGTTGTAGCATTAATAATTACTACTACCAGTTTTGCTCAAGCCCCGAACAAGATGAGTTATCAAGCAATTGTTAGAGATATTAATAATAATCTTTTAGCAGATACAACAGTAGGCACACAAATAAGTATACTTCAGGGTTCTATTTCAGGAACAGCCGTTTATGTGGAAACAATAAGTGCAACTACAAATACAAACGGATTGGTAACCTTCGAAATTGGAACAGGAACTCTTGTTTCTGGTGATTTCTCAAATATTGATTGGGGAACTGACACCTTTTTTCTTAAAACAGAAACAGACCCTGCCGGAGGAACCGATTACACCATAACAGGAACTAGCCAAATGTTAAGTGTACCTTATGCTCTTTATGCAAAAACATCGGGTAGTTCATTACCTGGTCCAGCAGGACAAGATGGTGCGGATGGGCTTCTTTCTAGCGGCACAACAGCAGGTAACACACCATATTGGGATGGCTCTGAATGGATAACAAACTCAAGCAATATTCACAACAACGGAGGTAACGTGGGTATTGGGGTTGATGATCCGAGTACTAAGCTAGAAGTATCTGGCATCGTAACAGCAACTGGATTGAATTCCATCGGTTTAGATGTTGTTCATTCGCTTGAAACCACTGCAGATGTTGATCTTTCTTCTTCTACCTTCAGCAAATCATTAATAGTGGTTTTAAAAAACACAGGCGTAAATAATATAAACGTATTTTATGCTAGTTGGGGCGGCTCTGCGATTTTATCACCTGGCAGCACAGGTACATTCATGAGGTCTAGCCCAAATGACTTTAGTTATATATATTCGTTCTAATTCTTTATATGTTTGACCCGTTCAGAGATATCTGGGCGGGGTTTAATAATATGTTACAAAAGATAAATAAATATTGAATTAAATATAGATTCCTACCTCCACAGGAATTTACTAACCCAACCACCCTTCACGATCCAAGCTTCTATATTGAATCGCCTCGCTAATATGGGAGCCATTAACGACTTCGACACCTTCTAAATCGGCAATCGTTCGAGAAACTTTAAGTATTCTATCATAAGCACGAGCCGATAAATTTAAACGTTCCATGGCGGTTTTTAAAAGCTGTTTAGATTCTTCGTCTAAGGCACAATGTTTTCTAATTTGCTTCACATTCATTTGTGCGTTATAATGCACTGTATCAGAATCCTCAAAACGCTTCGTTTGAATTTCTCTAGCTTTAGTAACGCGTTTTCTTATTTCTACCGAAGTTTCACTTTTTCTTTCATCTGATAATTTTTCAAAAGGCACAGGTGTTACTTCTATATGAATATCTATGCGATCTAGCAACGGACCAGAAACTTTACTTAAATAACGTTGCATTTCCGCAGGACTAGATGTTATAGGAGAATCTGGATCATTAAAATAACCGCTAGGACTCGGGTTCATACTCGCTACCAACATAAATGATGATGGATACGTTACCGTAAACTTCGCCCTTGAAATAGTGACTTCTCTATCTTCTAATGGTTGACGCATGACTTCTAAAACGTCTCGTTTAAATTCGGGGAGTTCATCTAAAAACAAAACCCCATTATGCGATAAGGATATTTCTCCTGGCTGCGGATAACTACCACCTCCAACTAAAGCGACATTGGATTGAGTACATATTGTTAACATATTAAACAATATGATAGCAATGAAAACATCACAATTATTCACAACACCAGAAAAGATTGAATTCTTAAAACTCCGTAACCTCATTAATACTGATTATGTCAAAAAACCATTAACCGATGAAGTAATTAATTTATCATACAACTTCATTTCACCTAATGTAAGGTTATTACATTTAATTGCCAAAGAGTTAGAATTATTTACAAAATATCAAAACAATAGAACAAACCATAATTGGAACATCTTTATTGAATTCAACAAAAAAGTTAAATCAGTTCAAAAGTCAATTTAAAATCCTAAATTGTCTTTATGCTGTATTTTGTTAGCACGATTCTTTTGAGACGGTTTAGACAATGAGCACTAGAATAATATTGACTCAACTAAAGAAAACCACTGAAAATGAATCTCTATTAACAGCAATCGAATCAACAATGCTTATTTGGTTCGATTGACTGTTCTTATCAAGATAATGATGGATGCAACACCAATTACTTAGGTTAACTATACTGTCTTTTTACTTAATTGCTAGTTATTCCAACCTAATCAACTTTATCCTTACTAAAAAGAAAAGACACACCATGTAACTTAAATAGTTTAACATGAGTGTGTTTTCAATAATTAACCTGTATTGAGTTAAGAAAAATAATTAATATTATAAGCTTGTATATGGGTTATTAAGTTTCCATTGCTTTGCTGCTTGTGCACCCACTTGCTTTGCTATATCTTCATATCTTTCATAACGCATATCCTCTTCATGCTTAAGAATTTCAAAATAATATGGGTTTTCCAAGAATTTAAGTAATTGTGGTATGATTACTTTAAGTTCTTCAATATTATATTTTTGTTGGGCGTCATTGTCTATAATTGATTGTATATAATTACGTAACTCTTCTTTTACACCTTTATTCAAACAACATGTATCCATAAAACTAACAATTTTCAATAACCTAAGTAACTCCTGAAAATCATGTGTAAAGGCTTCAGGAATTAACTTTTTCATTTGGGAGCTATCTTCATTGTCAGCATCCCATTTACTACTAAAAATCCACACATTAGCACCTACCAATTTAATAGCAATCTCTTTAAGTATCGAAAATTTATCACTATTTTTTAGTTCTAGCTCTAATTTATCATACTTAATCTTACCATTTCTATATTCGTCATTTTCCTTTAAAGCTTTGTTTTCTCGTTCCCTTTGTTCTTCTTCCTTTTTTCTTTCCAAATCTTCTTGCTCCCGCTTTATTCTCCTTTCTTTAGCATAAATTTCTTGCAGTTCTTTGTATGCTTCATTTCTCATGTTTACTTCTTCAATTGTCGCTTCTATTTCTTGAGGACCAAGTGAGATGCCGTTATCATATGCATCTTTCAATGCTTTATTTCTATGCTGAACTTTTGAAATTGCTTTGCTTTGCATGTCCTTTATATTTTTCTTTCTTTCTTCTCTCTTTTGTTGACGTTTTAAAGCAGCTTCTGATAATTGTTTTTTCTCAATTATTACAAAGTTAGGATGTGATTCCGTAAACTTTTCTAGTAAATATTTTATAGAACGATCAAATCCCTTTATACTATCAATTATTGAGCTATCAATAGGTCGCGTATTGTTTAATAATGAACATTCATTATTTTGAAACTCCTCTGAAGTTAACATGCGCTCTTTTAGTTCATCGTGAAATAACTTATGTCCGCCGTTTGACAGAAAAGATTTCAAATGCTGAGGTTCTTTCTTAAAACATCGGTTCCATTCGTCATACTCTTTCTTAGCCTCAGATATTATAGCCAAAGCCCTATAATATTCTAAATAGAAACATTTATAACCTTCATTCAGTATTGCAAAATGATTCTTTGTTAATATTCCCTCATCCCATTCATTAATGAGGTCTTGATCTCCTGAAAGGAGGTTTATAGTGTTATCAAATAGAAACTCATCCACATACTCTTTTGTAATTTTCTCAACAAGTTGGAGTGCACTCCATTGATAGTTTTTAAATGAACTTTTAAAAATATTAATAATTGCTTGGATGATTTTTTCTCTTTTAAGAGCGATGCTTTTTTTTCCTTCAACAAAGTAAGTTTCTTTATCTAAAGCAATTGTATCATGAAAACACTGTTCAACCCAAACAGCAACTCTTCTTTCTGCAATCACATATTTCTTCCATTCTTCAAATGCCCAGGTTTGTGGCGTATATGGATCATCCTCTACTTGTAGTTTTGCATTTTTAACATCAGCATTTATAGGTCGTGAGGCATTATATGAATAATCATCCCCAAAAGGGTCGGGGTCATCTGCTAAACGTCCCATTAATTTCGAATATTCATGTGAATCACATATCTCGTAAAATTCATCATCAGACTTACATCCCATGGGCCAAGTTCTTCCCAAGAGCCAATTTAGATCATCATCAGATATATCATTTAAATCGGTACCTTCAACATTATACATATCTTCAAACCATTCAGCTATATCTGGTTTGCTATCATTATAAAAAGTCATTGCAAAGTACTTATCAGGGATATCAAGAGTTTGTATATAATAATGTGCCTTCTCATTATCAGAAAGACCTCTTTCCAAATCTACCTCTAATGCTTTCTCCTTATTTTTGATTTCAATTTTACTATTCTGCCTAATGATTACATTTAACTTTTTGACATTGTTTAGACCTATATTACCTTTATATTTTGCATAAGCATCTTTAGATGTCATGCCTTTATTTAAATCCTCTATAAGTTTTGGGCATTTGTTTGACCATTTAGTTATAAATTTATTAGTGTCAATATATATAGGGATGTCTTTTTTAGGTATATACAGTTGAGTATATAGAGTTAATTCATGATACTTTAACACATCTTTTGGTCTCTTGTCACTATTATATAAATCAATATGTTTTTTGACATTTCTAATTGTTGGTTGTGTACAACCTGTTTCTTGTTCAATCTGTTGTAGCGTTAACCCTTCTGATAAATGTTGCATGATGTCGGGGTATTTAAACCGTAGCTTGTCATCTTGAACATCAAATGATACTGTATCTAACCTTTGTTGTGCAAGGATGATACCTTTTCCTGTTTGTTCATCAATACCAAACGACTTGCAGATTTGACCAAGTGTAGCATGCTTTTTTAGTGCTTCCACAATAGTTGGATATTTTTTCAACCATTTTGTTAGTTTTAATTTTTGTTTAGCTGGTGGCAAATGCTTGTACTTGCCAGTTACATACTTTTTTTTCATTTTTTCATTTTTAAATGATTAATAATTAAAATTTCAAGTATGTAACAACCGAGCGAAAATATGAGGTAACAATTTTGCTCAGTTTCAATAAATTACTACCAAAATCTTATACGTATCATATTGAAATATTACTAAATAGTATGCTTTAATAATTATCTATTAAAAAAACAATGAATTAATAGGGATATTTTCACAAAAAAACTAAAGTGTTAGGATTTTGATAAAAATTATATTTCATAAGAAACCCTCACATAATAGGCCTAAATACAGTCCTTTATTATTGTTGATTTAGGTTTTCAACCAATTAGCTGTTTGGGTATGCAACATGATTGTCTAATAGAATTGATAGTGGTTTTGCCAAAACATGTAAATCAAAAAATTAAACTTCGAGAAATCACCTTAAAAAGTAGGTTATAATATGATAACAAAAATGTAGTTTTGTTGAATAACTAATAATTCAAGTGGTCAGACATGTTAATTTCTTAAATTATATTTAAAATTAAACCTGTAAAACTTTTTACCTCTATATAAATTATGATGTCGTTTTTTTCATTGCAGATTTAGATTTGCTAAATTCATATGTTACTGGATTTAGTCTAAAACAATACATTATATATATAGTGAGTACATCTGTTATACTTTATTAGTATTTTAATCGAATTCTAATTTAAATAAGATGAGATAACAGAAATCAACTGTGTATCTCTGACAATACTGCTGAATACTTGAAACGTGTACAGTAAACATTTTACATATTATCAATTAATCGAAACTTTTCTATACTCAGTGCTAATGACTCCCCTTAGTAACAACAATGTTCACTATTGTATAATAATGAACATTTGTATACGCTGCTTAACACCACCTTACTACAACCAAAATAAATGTTCAAAAATGGTTTTCAGGGTTATAAATGAATATTAAATTTATAAAACTCAACTACATTTTTATGAAAATCACAGGTTCTACTTATATTGATTTTGAAAAAGCGAATTACAAGGGTCAACACCTTATTAAAAGTGGCAATAACCCAAATTTTGGTTTACTAATAATTTGTGGTTGCAACTTTGGCTTAAGAATCGGAGACTTATTAAAATTAGATTGGAATGATTTAAAAGGTGATGAGTTTCAACTTATAGAAAGCAAAACAAAGAAGATACGCACTATTCAAATCAATGATAATGTAAAACAAGCTACTAGCCATTTCAAAGGGTCTTTAACTTTTGATAAAGGTGGCTACCCTTTTATTTCTCAAAAAGGTTCTGTATACTCAATTCAACAAGTGAATAGGTTAATCAAAAAAGTGTTTAAAGGCAAAAGGATATCATCTCATAGTTTAAGGAAATCTTTTGGTAGAAGAGTATGGGATGCAAATGGAAGAAATGATGAAGCTTTACTTTATCTATCAGAAATATTTAACCATAGCAATACAAATGTAACAAGAAGGTATCTAGGGATAAGAGAAGAAGAAATTAAGAATATCTATATGAATTTATGATTAAAATAAACAGAGAGGAACACTGATTAAATCTAATTAACTAAAACAATTCTTTAATGGTAATCCATTAAAACTATATGATTTTGTGCTAGAGTTAATGAGGTGAAATTTTATTTCCGATACAGAAAGTAACTTTAATTGATATTCAATTAGTTATGATTTTTAGGTGCAAATGAGGTACAAATGTAATTTATGCTACAAAATATAAAGTTCGAACTCTTCTAGCTCATGCCAATACTCATTAGCTATTGTTGACTCTCCATTAATGGAATCTTTAAGACAATTTTCAACAAGGTCGGTTTTATTTTTAACAAGGTCTTTCCATTTAAGATAGTAAGCTTGTTTAATAACAAACAAAACAAATGTCATAGGACTAATAAATTTCTTAAAAGGTATTCTAATAGTGTTGTCATGCCCTACGTGAAGATGTGAAACTGAGTGTACTTGTGCTTTATAATTTTTAAAATCTGAGTCGTATCTAAACGTAATATAATTAGATTTAAAATTTAACTCACTCAAATGCTGCTCATATTCCTCATAAAACATATCACCTATTTCTTCAACAGTTTCTTTATGCTCCCCATCTTCTTCTAATATTCCAAGAACAAATTCATCATAACTAATAAATTCAGAAGGGTTTTGATAATAAGCGTATCTAATCTCTATGTTTTCCTTTTGTTTAAACTCAAACTGAAAAAAGGAGTCGTCATTCAGTAAAAAATCATAATCAAAATTATCTAAACCTGCTTTATGTACTATATGGTAGCTTTCTTTAATAGAAGCATGAATAAATTTTTTTGAGACACCAACTTTATTAATATTCTTTATTCCAGAATCTTTAAATAAATCAACCTCTTTTAAAAACTTTTCGATTTGAGAAAATGAAATATTATAGTTCGAAAGAGTCATTCTTTTTTGAATTTTCTTTTTCCCAATCAATCTTTAATTGTTTTACAACTTCTTCCTTTGGCAAACCTGTCTCTTCAGATTTTTTTTGAGCAAATCTTTCAAAATCATTTAGCAATTTCTGCCTAGAACTAATGCCTTGTCTAATTGTTTTTACATCATCTTCACTTGGTTGAACAAAATGCATTTGATAGCTATTCTTCTTTAGTAACTCAATTTCATCTATACAATGCTGTACACTTCCTCCAACCCCTGAAAGTGTTACCCAAGCTAAGCTTCTTGTCATTGCTGTGAATATTTTATTACGTTCTACTATGTTATCTTTATCTCTAAAAACTGTATCTATTCCAATAATATAAATACTTCCAGATTCATTTCCTTTTGCATTATAAATAGTAGATAAAGTAACATGGTTTGGTACTTTATATGATTTATTAGTAGTCGGTGCATTAAATAAATTAAAAGATTTTACGTCTTCATCTTCAAGCCTTTCTTCTAAGTACTTAAAGAAATCTCTAGCATTTCTATTGTCCATACAAATTACGCTAATATCTTCTGGACACATTTCTTTAGCCAAATCACTCTTAATTGAATCTATAACAAACTCTATTTCCTCTTTTCTGCCATCTGCTTTAAAAATTTTGAGTATTTCATCACTACCTAACAATTCATTTTTAATTGATGAACTATTAGAATTTGGCCTATCAATTATCATTTTAGCACCGTTTTCTGAATCACCAGATACTACTTCAAAACCTAAACTTTCCCAATGCTCATTACTTTCCAATCTCTGAATCATTTGAATTTCATCAGACTCATTAGTATTATAAACTCCTAACCCTAAAGAGAAAGCCGTAATAAGTGATTTTCTTGGTGTACGGTAGCAAGTATGTAAAATCAAGTCACGTAAATCATCTTTTGCTTTTGAAAAGTCCACATAATATTCATCATTTTCATCCTTTCCAAAAGTTTCCTTTTCATCTTGTAAATCAATATCTAAAATATTTTGAAAATCATCATAAGCCCAAACTACTCTACTCTTTTCTGTTATTTTACGACATAATCTATAAAACTGAGGAGGGAAATCTTGAGCTTCATCAATAAGAGAATAATCATATTGCTTTTTAAGCTTGTTTTTTATTAAATCCTCGCAAACTACTTCAAATGGGTCAAGTCGACTCATTCTTCGTGCTTCAGTTAAATTTATGGAAGCAATATTATTTAACTTGCAAGCATTATAATAAACTCCTTCTAATCTTTGTCCTCCCCAAGCATGCATAATATTTATTTTCTCCCAGTCTGGGTCTCTATCCGCAAATTGTCTATAAAACTTAGTTATATAACGTTTTACAACATCATTTAAATTTTTAGTGTAATATGTATATAATATATTTGCTTCTGGCTGATTTAAATGTATCATAGCCGCTTTCATAGCCAAGATTATTGTTTTACCAGAACCAGCCAATCCCCTTATTCTTTGAGCTCCATCAACTATAAATAAGGCTGCTCTTTTTTGCTCTGAATCAAAATTTGATATTTCATTTTCTATATGAGAAAGAATTGCACCTTTAGAATTTTTAAAGTCTTTGGCATCTTTTAAACCTCTTTTTTTTGGTTTTACGATTACCTTTGAACCTTCTAAAGTTGCCTTTAAGTCTTTAAACTCAGAATTTGTAAGCAAATTTTCATCATACGCACTATCTATAAGAACTTTAACATCATGCTTTGAATTGAGAATATTAAATTCCGATTGATAAACATCTTCAGAATCCTCGTCATTAATAAAAATACTAGAGTTTATGTCTAACTTGAGGTTTCTTCTGTCTTTTTTTAATTTAGGCGAATCCTTTAATAGTTTTGCATAAATCATAGTATCAATTTCCGCTAAATCATCTTCATGTTCCGCCAATTGAATTTCTACACCTCTCAATTTATTTAAACATTGAAAGATAAAAAGCCCATGCGTTTTACTAATAAATAATACATTCGCTGATACCGTTGAGTCACTATCTGCTTCAGGATAAATCGGGAATTGATGATAAATTGCTGAATCTAAAAAAGACAACTCTTCATCTAACTCGTGTAAATACCGAATTAATGATACAGCGGACGGGTCATTTTTAAGTAATGACTCATTAATATTTTTTTCAATCATCTTATATTAATTGGTAAGCATAGTAATGTTATACATTAAATATATTTAATAAAAAGGCTACGAAAATATGAACAAAGACTAATTATTGTTTTTTACTAAATTCATTGAACTTCAAATATAGAAAAAATGATTACAAATTAATCAGCTATTTAAACGATAAAGAATATAATCCGAATGTTTTATATAATTTCATTATTCAGATTTATACTGAAATCTCTTGGAGTATCATTTGAATAATCATTAAAAGCCCAATTCTCACTTTTACTAAAAAGTTTAAAGGTTTTCCAATAACGTCCAAATTCAGATTCTTTTGTAAAATCTAAACTATCACAATCTGAAAAAGGGATAATAAAAACATACACCTTACAAGTAAAGCAAAACCTCCCGACTGCAAAAGGAATACTTGTATCATCTTCTTTTCTTATATAGTAAGATAATTCAGGTTGTAAAGTAAAAGAATCATAAGTCGTTAATTCGGCTATTTTAGGAAGGCTGGTAGTTTCAGTATCTCCTTTAATCCATTTAATAGTATCTCTAAAATGAATAAGATCAGTATCGTCAATAACTGATAAAAAATACTTGCAAAAAGATTTATACACATTTTGAAGAACTAGTGGTTCTTGTAAATTAAGCTTCAAATTATAGCTTTTATCATTTGGGTTGGGTCTATCTTCTATATTATTAAAGACGATGTTTATTTGCCCATCATTACTTAAAGTGAAGTTTTTACCTTTTAATTTTTTATTACCTCCCTTGCCTTTAACTCCAAAAACAGTTCTAAACAGAGATAAATAGTAAATAATATGAGGCTCTATCGTTTCACTAAATTCTTTATTACATTTATCACATTCATCAAATAAGATAATAGTTTTATTCCCTAACGCTTCTGATATTGCATGTGCTTTATTATTAAATGTAATTGGATTACTTTTATTTAAACAAAATCTGCAAATACGCTTTTGCTTATCTTTTTCCCCAATCGTAACCCTGTTCTTCCCTACTGTATTTAACTGATATTTTTTCAAAAAATCCTCATATAAATCAAGTAATTCATCGCTTGGATTTACATATTTTTTACCAGCACTAATTGTTTTTATATACTCATTTAATTTTAAGATTTCAATCTGTTCCAAATCCATGTTTGGAAGAAAAACAAAATACTCGTTTGGTTTTAGTTTTCTAAGAAATGCCGATACTGAGTTTAGCCTTGGTAGTCTTAGCTTATATTTATCTACAAAATGATTTAACTCTTTTTTATTCTCCTCGGTGTACTTTTGCAGAGTGTTTAGTAATGGTTTCCCATCCTCTTTTAAAGTAATAAATATCGAAAGTAAATCACCCACAAAATTATCAACCTCATCTTTGCTACGAGATTTCATTATAAAGCCTATATCTTTTTTCGTTGTTATGAATTGAATTTTAAAACTATACATTTACCTCTTTTCTACTTATAATAAGTATTTATAATAGATTTCTGAAAGAATAGGATTAAACTCTTTTTTCAACTCAATTTCTACTGCATTTACTATATCTTCAATTCCTCTAAGACTATCCAATATAAATTTATTGTCAGAAGCTAAAACCCATTTAGCATCAAAATTAGAATAGTTATATTTTTCAGGATTTAGCAACCATTTTTCATATTCAGAAATATTAGCAAAAACGCTTAATAGCTCTGATTCTTTATCAATTTTTAAAATGTTTAAGAGAATAATGAAATTATAGAAACGATAGCCCTCAAAAACAGGGTTATCGCCTTTAAATTCATTCTTGAAGCCTATCTCGTCAGAATTACTAACATCCTCTAAAAGCCTTTTAAAATAATCCTTCTTTTTATAATCGTAAAGTTGCTTCCTAATCAAGTGGTCATAAAAATCAACATCAAATTTTTCGCCTAAAACATCTTCAACTTCTTTGTTAAGAATCCTTATACATTCTTCATTACTTACTAATAATAGATATGAGACATAGTTCCATTTAGACCTACCATTTATATTCCCTATTGCTCTTTTAATTATCTGCTTTTTGATTATTTTAGCATTAGGATAAAATTTATTTAATGATAGAGAAGCACTTTTAATTAAACCTTCGTATTTATTATTGTTAGGCTTATCTCTTTCAATAGCAATTTCCAAAATATCAATTAATTGTTCAGACGTAAAATAGTCTCCTTTTACCATAAGGAGCCTTCCAAATTCTCTTAATTCATGCCAAAACAAATTATCTTCAATTCTTAAAAAATGAATAATAACTTTTGACAAAGGCTCAAAAGACTCCTTAGAAATATTGACTTTAGAGAGTAATGTAAATGCGTTTGCGACTAACCCTGTATAGCGACCTTTAAACTGAAAATCAATTAAGTATTCTTCAAGTATTCTGTTTTTATGTGGAGAGTTAGCAAAAACACCATCGTCATAATAAGATTTTAGTAGATTAGTAATGTTATTAATTATCTTTTCATCACATCCTTCTCTAACATCTAAGGAATCAACTTTTACAAGCAGTTTTTGAAAATCAGTTGATGTGATATTAGCTACAAATTCAAGTAAGTAAAAAGAGTTAAAAGCATCTAAACCGTCGCCTTTTGTTAGATAGCTATTTATAAGACCTTTAAATACTTTTGCTGTTAGTAATTTATACTTATGAAATACGTTATAAATTATTCTATTCTTATTTAAATGTAATTGTAAGTTATAATATTGACTTGCTAAATTATTAATGTAGTTTGACCCAATCCGCCCATCATTACCATCATCATAATACCTTCGTAAATCAACTATTTTATCTACTAACTCTTCGGTTTCATCTTTTACAGAAAGTAAGAGATTTTCATCTTTGATTTTTAAGAGATACTTTCTAACATCATCACTAATACTATATTCTATTTCTTCATAAAGAATTTTGTTCAAATCTATACTTCTAATTTCTTCCTTAATTTCTAAACTATCTTTTAATTTCTTGTCCTCCCAAACCAAATTATGTAAATATTTCATATTCAGTTTAGCTAAAAAGTACTCAACTTCAAAGCCTTCTTTTCCTTTTATTTTTTCACTGAAACTCTTGTATATGTTATAAGCATTTTTGTAATTATTAGCTGAAACAAGATAATTACCATAAGCATACTCTAAATTTATAAACTCGTCTTTGCTTTGGGCAATTTTAAGTTTACTCAGTAAATGCTTAAAATCAAAACTTTTAAAATTACATGAAATACAATCACAAGATTTATACTTTAAAATATCTATACTTTTAGTAAAACCTTCCTTTTCGGAAAAACGAAAAACATGCTTATGAGAAAAACCTAAAACGTGTTTATTTCTTAATATCACTTTATGGTAATCTTCTACGCAATCGATTTCCGTTATTTGAGAGTGGTTAAGAACCCTTATAAAAGAATCTATTTTGTCTTCATAATCAATAACCTTTTCATCTTCTAGCTCTTTCTTCAAATAATCAGAAAGTATTATCGCTCCGTCTTCAAAATCTATATGTTTAAAAAGGGAATGAATCTTAGGATTAATTGTAAGTAATTTGCCATCAGAGTAATGCCAAACGTGTTCATTTAAAATATTAAAGGGTTTTATGCTCGCTAAATAATTTGGGTCAATATATTGTAACCCTTTAAACCTGATTATAGACGAATATATTTCATCAATTATATGTCTCGGTTTTTCATTTTCTTTTAATTCTAAACTACTTATTTTATAAAGTTGTTCTGTACTTGAAATACTATCTTTTTTAATAAATCTATCCTTATGAAATAGGAATAACAATTCTTTTAATTTATTTTCATCTGATAAATCTTCAAGAAAAAATACTTGATACTTTCCTTGAAAATTTGAATAGAAGCGTATCTCTTTAAAATTAGATACTATTATCCATTTGCATTGCTCCCCCATTTTTGAAGCATATTCAAATGCTTGACTAACAGCAGATTTTGAATCTTTTCTATTTTGTTTTTCGTCAAGGTTCTTATTAGCATCTTTTATTTCTATTACTGCTCTTACATCACTACTCTTTTTGCCCTTACCAAAGAAACCCAATGCACCGTCAACTTTAGTTCCATCAACTTTAGTTTTAACTTCTTCACTTAAAGTCCAAAAATTAGAATTGCCATAATTGAATCCTAAAACATCCCCAAAGAATTCATTTAAAAATCGTGATTTAAACTCTTCTTCTTTTAGGCTTTCAAGTTTACCTGATTTAAGTTCTAATATTAAACTTTCAATAATATTTCTTGCTAATCTTATCTTTGGAACATTCGATAACTTGAAATCTATTAGATGGTGAGAAAGAAAATTTTCGGTAAATAATGGTTGCATAAGTATAATTTGAGATTCAACATTAAAGGTATTAATAATAAACAATCTTTCTCAGAGTTTCTTTTAGACCATAAAAACTATTTGTGAGCACTTCTTCGGTGTTTATATGTGTTACTTTCTGATTCAGAAAACAACAATAAATATCTTAAAAATTCTTAGTTGGTATAAATTATCCAGTAATTTCACTAATTAAAATATAAGAAATAGGTTTAATAGCAACCTTGTATGTTACCAACTTTCATCGATATTCAACTTTTATTTGATTTAATCAAATAAAAGTTAATTCCTAAAACATTTAAAATGAATAGTTAAATTAGAATCTAAACAATTCGGAAACTTCTATTTTCAATGCTTTAGCAAGAACATGAACAGTAGATATAGTAGTGTTTATTTCTCCTCTTTCAATTCTACCTACTTGAGACAAAGGAATATCTGCGTCATTAGCCATATCCTCTTGAGATAGACCAACATTTTTTCTTAACTTCTTTAAGTTTTTGCCGAAGGCAATAATGTATTTTTTATTTTTAACATTTATCACAAAATAAAAATCCGCAATTCTTAAATATATAATAGACGCATATATGCGTTATTTTGATATATTTGTAAAATCTTACATGTAGGATATTCTTGAAAAAAAATCTTAAACAAGAAACAGCGTTTTAAAACTGTTATATATTTATAAAATACAAGTATTAATTTTAAAAAAATCGAATGAATTAAATTTTAAAGCCTTAAAACAAATGAAAAAACAGTTATTAATCCTTTCACTTTTATTATCAATTAAGTTTGTTTCAGCACAAGAACAAACAATTGATATTACTATTGAGCAACTTACAAATTATAAAGAAGCATATTCAACTCCAGTGGTGCATCTTGCTGAAATAAAAAAGATTGAATATCATAAACTTGTTGACACACAGGTATTATCTGATGAGTACAAAAGGGCTTTGACAAGAATAGAAAAGTATAAGCCAGCTTTTGACAAATATCATCAGATACTTGAAGACCAAAACAAACTCAAAACAGCAATTGAAAATATAAGAACTAATGCAGAGCTATTTGTAAATACAAAAGGGCGTTATTCTGATAAAGAAAAGTATTTAATCGAAGCTCAAAAAAATGCAAATAAGAATAAAATACATCTAACAACTCGAAAAGAAAAAACAAGGCTATTACCCAATCCTGAAAAGAATTATGGGACTTATGACCCTACAAGGGATATCGTTCTTTATGAGCAAGGTAAAAAGTCAAGAAAAAGCGAAGTCAAAATATATTTAGATGAGCTTAAAAAAATAAAAATTGATGCTCCTAGGGAAACACATGAGTATAGAGAATATGTTGAACTAAAAAAACAACTTATAACTGTTAATAAATATGTAACTCGTAAAATGCCTTCTACTAAAGCTTCTTATCGAGAAGCTCTGATGATGAATACATCATTTATTGAAGATTTGAATTCTTTAGTAGGGTCTTATTCAATATTGCCTAATCAATATATGTTAGTTATGAAAAATGTTGGAGATGTACTCGTTCAATATGAACTTACATCTGATTTTACTAACAATCATAGTAATAATCTATCGAAACCACGTACTCTTTTGAAAAAAATCGATACTGATGAATTTTATTATATTGGTTCTGATGATTTACTATCGTATCTTCAATCGTCATTATCAAACGAAACACTATATGAAATCATTGAAGAACTAGGCTATGAGAAATATTATGATGAAGACCGTGAATCTTATTTTATTAACACTGGTACTGCTAAAATTAGATTGATGACACCTTGGCTACTTGATCAATTAAAAGAAAACAAATCTTTTATAACAGATCTTGATAAAAAACATCGTCAATTAGATGCATACACAAGACAAACAATAGCACATTCAAAAAAGCTTGAACCGTATATTAGACTTTACAATATGAAGGGGCGTTTTATGAAATCGACTGATATTATTGCATGGGAAAAGGTTACAAGAAATGCTTTATCTCTATACGTAAAAACATATGAATTATATGATTCTCTTTTTTATCATTCAATCACACGAACTAATACAAAAACAAATGATGTACTACAAGTATTCTTTGATAACATACATGCATCTAAAGGAGTTTTACGTATTTAGTTTTTATTGATGCATTCATAATATTAGATACCAGATGTTTCATCTGAATTACACAGATAGCACCTAATAAGTAAACTAAAAATATTACAACAATTAATACCAAAGATTAAATAGTTGAAGTAGATGTCATCTGTGTAATTATTTAATCTTTGGTGTTTTGATGTTTCATGCTTTCCATATCTAATAAAATGGTAAAATACAATTATATATTACCATATTATTAGCTTTTGGTTGTATTAGATGTTATCAGAGGTATCTACAGTTTATTAAAGTGTTTCATCAACATAAATATCTGAATACATGCTTATCTTGATATCTATCTTTCCAATCCTGACTTTTAGGTAGTACTTTTATAGATTCAAGAGAATTGATATACGGAACTCTTTTGAAATAGTTCATTACAAAATTTTGTGGTTCAATATTTATCGTGAATGATATAGCAATGTTATACAGTTTCAAATCATCATCACTATTAATCTTGATACGCTTGATATATTTTTTGATGATAGTCGATTTATCTTGAAAAGATATTCCTTTTAAGGATTGTTCTTTTGGTAGATGGCGGTTTAAATGCTTAGCCATTTGTTCTTTGGGCGTTAAAGGTTTTTCTGGTTTCAAATTATTGCTAAGAGTTTTCAACTGTGCTAACATCTCATTCGATTGACTAAATGCTTTCTTTTGTTCTTTAAGATCAAAAATAATACCTCGTGCTTCTTCAATATCATTATTAATTCTATTCTTTACACTAATAATTTCATTTTCTGATAGAATCCCCTTAACTACTAATTCTACTGCTTTTTCCTTTTCCTTAGTCAAACTCATAATTCTTGAATTTTGAAAGTTACTGTTACTATCAATTTTCTTAATTGCAGTAGAATCCCTATTAAAATATTCTTTCAAAGCTTTCAATAATTCTTGTTTCTCAAAAAACCTTGACCAAATGAATCTCTCTAAAATTGCAATGTTAATCGACCTTGTATCACAGTCACATTCTTTGTATCTACGTCCGCTACACATATAGTAATTATCATGACTAGAAGTCCTAGTCCGTCCATACATATTTCTTCCACACCCGCCACATTCAATTACACCTTTCAACATGTATTTATGGTTAACTTTTTTTCCTGAATTATTTCTATTCTTGGTTAAATTATCATTTACTTTTTTCCAATATTTTTTTTCAAATATTGCAGGGCATTTATGTTCTCTACCACTGAATATTCTTTCTCCATAATATAAAGTGCCTTTAATAATGTTTCCAACTGTTTTACCTGACCATTTAATGTCACTTTTTCTCTTCGTAGTTTCTTTCTTAGTGTATTTGTTTTTAGTGGTTAACGTCCCCCCCCTTTCCATTTTATTATACCTTGTTGGTACGCCTTCATCACTTAAGGTCTGCGCAATTTTGTTCGTCCCAATACCATTTAATGACATAGTATAAATTCTTTTTACTATCTCCGCTTCTTCTTCATCAATTATCATAAGGCCATTAATATCCCTACAATAGCCATAAGGAAGTACGCCGTGGGCTTTACCTTCTGACGCATTCTTTTGTAGCACCTTCTTAGTTTGGTAAGATTGTAGTTTAGCCTGATAAGTATTTATACTACTCAAAATTGAACCCATTAAAGATTGTGAAGGGTCTTTAAAATCCATTAGTCTACTATCAAAATAAACCTTAACATCATGTTTTATCATTTGGGCTATAAAACCATGATAAGTATTTTCATCCCTAGCTAGCCTGTTTTGATTTCTCATCCATACATGGGTGATTTTGCCATCTTTAATTTGAGAAACTAAATCAAATAAAACTGGTCTATCTTCTATCTGAAGTGTTCCTGACACACCTTCCCCTTCATTAAATAATATATGGCTTAAACCGTTGGACTCTGCAAAAGAAATACCTTCTTTTATTTGATGCTCTATTGAATTTGAATCTTCATCTTCTCTACTAAGCCTTGTATAAATTCCTAACATATTGTTTTGTTTTATTTTATTAGTTAATTAAAATTAAATACAGATTTCGAATCTGTAAAAACTAATACAACAATGTTTAAAAAATTTAAAGAAAAATTTCCTAAAGTTTCATTACTCACTTGTAAACAAACAAGTTAAGACATGTCAATCAAACCAAAATCATAAAGATTAATATAAATGGAAGACAAAAGCAAGGAATTAAAATCGCAAAGGTGAAAGGTGTTTATAAAGGTCATAAGAAGGGTGCTGTTATGAGCGATGATAATTACTTCAAACGTCATAAAGACATTGTAGAACTGCTAAAATGGTTTATCTATGAATAAAGTATCAAAATATACATGTAAAGCTTTTGTAACAGTCAAAAGAGTGAAAAATAGGCTAGGAGAAGTTGCTTAATTTAGAATTTAAACAGTTTATCGTCTTGGGATAACTCAATAATTTTATTTTCTTCAATAATAGCATTCTGTTCAATATCTCCGGAGAATTTATCTCTTAAAACAGCAACAATATACTGTCCATCAATCGCATTAGCTAATTCATTAATTATCATTAGCTGGTTTATAGATACATCTTCCGTACTATCATGCATTACGAATTTCGGTGATATGATTTTATTTTCATTACAAAATTTAGTGTAAGCTAAATCAAATGCGGCGATTTGCCCTTTCTTTTTGCCACCTCCAACATTAGCTTGAATATTTCTGACATTAAATTTATAGTTGCCATTTACTTTATCATAACTAGCGTAAAATTCTTCATTATAAAGAGCTTTAGAAAACTTAGAAAAATACAGGTTAAAAGCCTCCATGTTTTTTTCAAGTCTTGGCTCTAAATCTTCTAATGTATCATTAATGGTATCTAACCTTTCTGACTTTTCATCTATGGATTGATTAAGATCAATAACTTGACTATATCTTTCTTCTTTATTCCCTTTTAATTCGTACTTCTCATTAAGTTCTTTAATTAAATCATCATAATCCTTAATTTTAAAAAGCCTGTTGAGATTTAAACTTAATTGCTTTTCACGTTGTAAGTAACTGAATAATTCTAACTTGATGGTAGCAATATTATGCTTAATTTCAGGAATATCTTTTGACAAAAATTTGATTTTATTATCAATCATTGAATTATGAAACCCTACGACATCTTCGAACCTTTTTTGTAGGTTTGGTATATATAGTTTTGCTTCACTATATATATCTTTAATAACATTGACATCATATGAGTTTTTACCCTCGCTTAATTCCGCTAATGTGTCGTTTATTAGCCTTAATTTAGTTTCGTTTCTCCCAAGAGATGCTGATAATTTAGCAATGTTAAACTTTAGTCTATTTAGTTCATCAATGTCTTTTTCTTCGTTTTGACTAATATTGAAGTTTTCTTTTTCGCTTTCTAAACGCTTGATATCATTATTAATAATACTCAAAGCTTGTTTAAGCGCACTTTCAGAATTACCATCTTCTGTTATCCTCTTAAAAACTTCTCTTTCAGATTTTAATTTAGATTCTAACCATGATTTTTCTTCAATTAATTCAGAACTCAACGAAATACCAAACAAGTATAAGTGTACAGATTCGTATGTTGCATCTGTAGTTGAATTATGAAGATATCTAAGAGTGTTAGACATCTTATGCGGTGTATTTCTTATGAATTTAGAAATAAGGTATCTTAATGACGGTTTATTATTTTTGTTATTAAATAACACCTCATTAAGTATTTGTCTAAAATTATCTTTTGATACAACCTCTCCATTTATTGATATCAATTTTTTGTTGCGTGCAAGAAAGTTTCTTCTAATTACATGCTCATTTTCTCCATTAGTATCAACTATAGATAATTCTATAATAAAATTGTTATCCTCTAAATAAGTTTTTAGTTCTGTGTTTCTGCTATCTCTAAATTCAGTATCGGAATAAATGTCTTTACCATCAGAACCAAAACAAAAATCAACTAGTCTTAATATAGTTGTTTTACCAACATTATTTCCAGATTCAGTTCCTTTAGTAAATGGCGTATTATCAATTATGAAATTTGCACCTTTTCTAAATGCAATATTTCTAATTACTTCTGAACCTTTGAATATTTTTAAATAGTTTAAATACACTTTATTATTCTTCCTTTTTTATCGTTTTCAATTAAACCACTTATATACAACCAATCTAATGCATAGGTATATAAAACAAAATTTACTTTAACAAGATTGTTAAGTGCTTTGTGAAGCTTAATAATATCTATTTTATCCTTCTCATTAAGGATGAGTAATATTTCACCACCTATGAAATATAAGTTTTTATTAGGCGATATGTTGTTACTTACAATCAATTTTAATTATTTGGGTTTTCTAATATCTTACAATTTACAAAAGCATCTCCTATAACTATTTCAAGAGCCATTTCTAAATCTTCAATTGATATTTTTTCGTTAAGGTTCGTTGATTCATAAAGAAGTTCTTTTAATGTAGATAGAACGCTACTAATTATCTCATCACTATTTTCTCTAATGATGTTCATTTCAGATACTTCTTGATTTTCTTTTATTAAGTAGTTTTTAGTATCCTCATACTTGCGTTTAACTACTTTCATAATTTTATCTCTACAATAAGGGTTTACTTCGCTAATAGTATCGTATGTATCGTTAATTAATGAAGAATAAAATGCATAATCTTCAATAATTCTCTTATAAACAGTTACGTTATTGTGAGTAATTTTGTTTTCTATTTCAAACGGTAATACGCTTGATGTGTCCGATGTATCTTCTAATGGAAGTTTTGCAATTGCATTGACAACACTAGCTAAATAACTTGGGTTCTTTGCTATCCTATTAAAATAATTTATCCCTCCGAAATTTTTTCCAACTTCGACTCTATCTGCCATATTTATTTTTTACCAATGTTAATACCTCCAGTATTTTTTCTAACTGCAACACCTCCATTATCGGCAGAATAATTTTCAGTAGTATTCTTAATTTTAGTTATTTCTTTTTTCAACTTTTCTTTTTGGGTGAATTGCATTATAGCAATCACAGTTGATACTAAACCAAATATCCAACCTGACCATTTTAAAAAATCTTCCATAAAATCAATTTTATCAAAAGTAAAAATTTTAAAAGGATTTCTTACTTTGATTATTGTTTTTTTGCAAAAAAAAAGGACTATACAGAAACCTTATGTCACTAAATAGTATCTAATGTGATATTATAATAAATATGGATCCGTTTTTTTTAAACGAGAACTGTTTAAATTTGTGCAAAAATCATTTTGCTATTATAAATTTATAAATGAAATAAATTCCAATTAGTGAAACTAAAGTGAGAACGATATAAATTATATTCAAAGATTTCTTATACGAAGAAATTTGATTAGACAAAACCAACTTTTCACTTTCTACTTGCTTTTTAAACCTCTCCATCTCCAAATTTTTATTGCTAACTAAACTCAAACGTTCTTTGTGAGAACTTACAACCTTTTGCAAGAATCCACCAACTGCTGTAGGTGTAGAAAATGCTTTATCAGAAATGCGCTCTAAGAGCATTTTGTCAGAATCATGACCAATTCCAGTAATAAACGGTATAGGCAGCTTTATGGCTCTCTTACAAAGCTCAATTTCATTAAAAACCTCTAATCCACTTCCTCCACCGCGTATAATAATAAGTAAATCAGAATCAGAAAAATTATAGTTATTGAAAAATTCAAGAATACCATCTTTTGAAGATAGGTTACATTTATGATGACGAATATTATAATACTCTTTATCATGCAATTGATTACTATAATCATCATGAGAAGTTGACTGTACTCCAGTAATAATATCTAAAGTTGGTTTTTGCTCTCTTTCTATCTTTTTTAAAAGTATATCCTGAATGATTGGGAATTCTCTATCAAATCTTGCTCGAATAATATCATATTCAACTTTAGAAACAATCTGCACCTTCTCTTCATGTTTTAGAATTTTAGTAACTCTAAAAAACACTTTTAATCTTGAATCATTACCCAAAGATTGTGCTTTTTGGATATAACCTTGAAATTGGTAATAACTGCCATGAGCAAGTTTTGATTTTACACTTTCAGTAAACTGAGTAGTAATTTTATGCTTCTTGTCCTTATCTAAAATCTCATCATAGAAATACTTTCCATAGAGTCTTCCTTTATTGTCAGAATAAAAACCTCCTAACACTATCATTTGACCATCTAAGGTTGATGATAAACTATTAGCATATAATGTTAATATAGTTGTTACAGAAATTGGATTATTTTCTCCTGACATATAAATTATTTGTGCTTAATAGATATATAAATGAGCTGGATTTTTTAGCATAAACTGGATTTATTATATTTATATATCAATTAATGTTAACAATATATACCGCTTCATTCGAAATGGTGTGATGTGGACTCCTAAACGGACGCTGTGCCATCAACCCTGTGTCTTTCACGCGACCAACCACAGAATGGATTTTTGTGGTTTCCAAAGCTTCATGTAAAGTCATTGGTGGTAAAATACTTGGCAAACGTTTTGCTAACATGGTTTTTCCTGCTCCTGGAGGCCCTATTAAAATAATATTATGTCCGCCAGCTGCTGCAATTTCCATACAACGCTTAATACTTTCTTGTCCTTTGACATCGGAAAAATCAAATTCTGGAAAGTCTAGATTTTTTTCAAACTCCTCACGCGTATTTATTATGGTTTGTTCTAAGGGCTCGCCTTTATCAAAAAAACTGATGACTTGTTCAATATTCTCAACACCATAAACTTCAAGATTATCAACTATGGCTGCTTCTTTAGCATTTTGAACTGGCAGAATAAAACCCTTAAAACCTTCTTCTCGTGCTTTTACAGCAATTGGTAGTGCGCCTTTTATGGGTTGCAAACTACCGTCTAATGAAAGTTCTCCCATTATTAAATATCTATCTAAATCTTCGGCTTTAATTTGATCTGTTGAGGCTAGAATTCCGATAGCTAATGTTAAATCATATGCAGAACCTTCTTTCCTCAAGTCGGCAGGCGACATATTAATAATAATCTTTTTTCCTGGAATTCTGTAACCGTTATTTTGAAGGGCAGCAGCAATTCTAAAATTACTCTCTTTAATAGCATTATCTGGTAAACCAACCAAGTGATAACCGACTCCTTTATCTACATTTACCTCAACGACAACCGTTGAAGCCTCTACACCGAATACGGCGCTAGCAAAAACTTTTTTAAGCATATGAATATTTTACTGCTTTAAATGTAAGAAATGTATTTTAAATATAATAACCATTCCCCTAACACATATAAAAAAAAATCCCGCTTTCGCAGGATTCTTAATATTAAAAACACTTAACAAACACACCTAAAATTGATGTGTACTCTTTATTATTTTAAAAACTTTGGCTTAAGAACAATCATAGCCCACGCCCAATTTTGACCACCAGCAGCTGCATCTTCTGTAATTCCTTTAAGTTCGTACATCCCATCTGATGCAAACATTTGAGAATAACCTAATACTAAAGCATAACCTTTAAATTGTTTTTTGAAAACTAAATCTAGCTCTGTACCTAATGATTTTTCTCCACTTGCCAATTCTTGCTCACCACTAAAGTTTAATGCTTTTACTAAAAGACTAGATGTCTCGCTTAATTTAAAATTAGCACTAACATGTACATCAAACAAGCCAACTGAATTAGCATGATTACCTACATAGAAATAATCCATAAACCCATTAAATTTGTGGTTTGTTCCGTATAACGGAAAGAATGCTCCTGTTTCTCCTGCACCACCATCATTACCACTAATAATTTCTAAACCAGCTCCTAATCCAACTTTAGCAGATGCTTTGTATGTTAAATCTAAACCTAATAAATAAGCGCCTTTTACATCAACTTCTCCTTGTCTTTCTCCTGTTTGTACAAAAGCATTTGCAGCTAATCCAAAACTCCCTTTTTTATAATCTAAATGCGTTCCTAAAGTTTGTAAATTACTTGTTCCATCAGCTTCTTGAAATCCGTTGTTTAACAACAATAAACTACCAGAAAAGTTTTCCCATGCTTGTTTTAAGTATAAATACTGCATTGTTTTATAAGAAAAGAATCCTGTTGTTCCATATGCTGTGCCAACCGACTGAAATCCTGTAGGGTTTGAATAATCTTGATTGAATGCCAAACCCAAATCAAACATAAATTTTCCCTTCTTATATTTTAATAAAGCTGCATCATGATTACGTCCTTGTTGTGCCCAATCTAAACCTCCAAAGATTCTTTGATCATCATAAGAAATCACTTGACGTCCTAATTTTGTCGAGAAACCTTCTCCTAAAGTAAGTTCTGCCCAAGCTTGAAAAACAGCAAAAGAATTATTCATATCATATGGTAAAATTTGTCTGTTTTCTCCCCAAACCATGATGTCTTGAAAACTTACATAGAATTTATATGCCTCTGTAGTATATCCTGCATTTAAGCGGACTCTAGTAGAAATACCGAAACCTGCATCTGCATCATCAGCAATTAAACTACCAAAACCATTGCGGTATTCTGTACGTGGCCTAAACTCGCCATCTAAAGTAAATTGTGCACTTGCAAATTGTACCATAACTGCAAGTAAACCTAGTAATACGTATTGTTTTTTCATTTTCTTCTTTTTAAGTTGATTAATTTTAAATTTATTTTTTGAGTTATTAATTTAGTTTCCATACAATTTGTTTTTGTG